>Ga0209342_10000275_pt1 | contig 57670 bp, 47 predicted proteins | sample RifCSP16_2_FD_184023 | JGI IMG/M metagenome (GOLD analysis project Ga0209342, IMG submission 184023) | Soil microbial communities from Rifle, Colorado - Rifle CSP2_sed 16_2 (SPAdes) (version 2) | ecosystem: Environmental > Terrestrial > Deep subsurface > Rock core/Sediment | place: Rifle... | reverse complement strand
ATGCGTGGCGGGTCTTTAATAAACCCGTCTCCAGCCATGGGAGGTGCTGGCGGTACAGTTCCGTTATCTGCGGAATAAGGGAATTCCACTGCCCGGATGGTTTGTTCAGGTCATGGATCAGCAGGGTGTCTGCATACAGGTCAACAACCAGTCCCGGCATCCCTTCGCTGAAACCGTTGAACAGACGCAGGGCTGAATGATGGTGGCTATCAGACAGGTGGTCAGAGCGATATTGGAGGGCTTCCTCCAGCAGGCTTGTCAGAGGATCTTCCATTGGTACTCCAGGAGGATGTTCATTGTCTGGCCAACTCTTCATTCTTCCAAAGCAGTACGTTCAACCTTAAAAGGCGTACCAGGGGGAATGGATTCTCCAAATTCACGGGCAGCCAGGTGCCCTGAGTAAACAGCCTGGGCGATGATATGAGGTGCTTCGCAATCTCCGATGCGGCGCAGGGAGACCAGGTCACCTGCCTCAAGGTGGGGGACGAGTTCGTGATAAAGCCCGTCAAGCGGGAGTCGGTCGCTGACCAGCACTACGGACTGGACAGGGACCTCCATCTCAGAGCCCGAGAGCAACTGGCTGAGGATGCAGCCATCAGCATGAATGGATCGAAGTTTGTGGAAGGTGATGATCCTGACGCCCAGCCCCAACAGGCGTTTCTCGATGCGTTCCTGTTCAAGGGTATGAACCGTCCAGGCGGAAGGCAGGCGGGCTGGTGTCGCAAGAGTCACCCGGCACGCCTGGCTTACAAGCAGTTCTGCCAGGACACCACCCATATAGTAGTGGTCATCATCATAAACCAGCACATCTCCGCTGAGCTTTTTTCCGGCAAGAAGGTCATCGGGTGTGTATACATTGGTTTGGTCATGTCCGGGAACAGGTTTCCAATGATTGCGTCCGACCCCGTCCCGCCGCCAGGCTGTCCCGGTGGCAATAAAGACATGCTTAAAGCCAGCTTCAAGAACCTCGGCAGCCGTCATCCGGCTGGAGGGGAAAAATTCCACGTTGGGCATCCTATCGATCTGGGTCAGGCGCCAATCCATCACCCGGCGCCATTCGCTCAAACCGGGCAGTTCAGCCTCCAGCCTGACACGCCCGCCCGCTTCCCGGGCTGCATCCAGCAGAGTAACCTGGACGCCACGCTGACCGAGGGCACGGGCACATTCCAAGCCGGCGGGACCGGCACCGATCACGACCGCCTCTTCGTATCCCTGCCTTACATGCGGGATGGTTTCCGGGTGCCAGCCCCGGCGCCATTCCTCTCCCATGGTCGGGTTCTGGGTGCAGCGGATGGGAACGAACTGGGTATCGCCGGTGACACAGATGTTGCAGCCGATGCATTCACGGATGTCCTCCACCCTTCCCTGGCGGATCTTTTCCGGCATGAATGGGTCGGAAATGGAAGGACGGGCTGCCCCAACCAGGTCGAGGATGCCGCGCTGAACGGCTGAAACCATCGATTCGGGCGAAGTATAGCGCCCGACTCCCACCACCGGTTTGCCTGTCAGCTGTTTGACAAAGGAGGTGAATGGTTCCTGGAAACCCTCCTTTTCAAAACGGGAGGTGGCGGAATCATTTTTCCATTCACTGAGGTTGACATCCCACAGATCTGGCAGGTCAGCGAGCATGGAGATGATATCGCGGGCTTCTGCGCTGCTCTGCAGCCCATCCCCACCCAATAATTCGTCAACTGCCAGACGGACAGCCACTGCGCAGGTATCACCGACTGCTGCACGGGTATCCTCGATCAGCTCTCGCAGGAAACGCACCCGGTTCTGCAGGCTGCCGCCGTATTCATCCGTGCGGTCGTTATATCGTTTCAACAGGAAGTGCATCGCCAGCGAGAGATTGTGGGCTGCGTAGCAGTAGATGATGTCAAAGCCGGCTTTCCTGGCGCGCAGGGCTGCCTGGCGGTGCCAGGTGCGGATGTTGCGAATATCAGCTTTGGTGACCGCACGTGCCTGCCCGGGGAAAATGCCGGCTGACATCGAACGGGTTTCCAATGCCGGTACGCGGGAGTAAAGGTTAGCAGCATGCACTCCGCTGTGGACCAGTTCAATGCCAGCCAGGGAACCGTGCCTGTGAACCGCTTCGGTCATGACCTGCAGGGCAGGAATGTCGGCATCCTCCCACAGGCGACCTTCCAGGTTGGGAGCGATATCACTGCTGTGGTGGATCTCCACCTCTTCGGTGCAGACAACCCCCCAGCCGCCTTCAGCTTTAATCTCACGCATGGCTGCCAGGGAACGGGGCATGCGGTAGCCCATCCCGTTGCAGTGCGGAACCTGGTAGAAGCGGTTGGGTGCAGTCACCGGTCCGATCTGTACCGGTTCGAATAATATGGAATAAGGAGATGAGGACATTTTTTCTCCGATTGGTTGAATTTTGCTCAAGGATACCATCAGCTGTTAGCCACAGGGGTATCAATTTTTATTAACTATATGTTTACTACTCAAATTTATCATCCTGAGGTCTGTGTTTTTAGACCGAAGGATCTAACTACATAAGTAGAGGAAGTACTGTGGCATAAGGCGATTTTATTTATATCAGGTACGGTTACTTTGTGCGTAACAGTAAATATGACCACCGGCTGGATGGAAATGCACTTTTTGATTAAAACCCCCCATATATGGGGGTTTGATCAAGCACGAGACCAGTATTAGTTCTTGACATTTAGAACACATGTTCTATAATATAAGCAAATGATCCTTAGTGTGGTTCAACAGGAGGTTGACATGAACAAAACATCCACATTCTCTCCAGTATCCTTCAAGAGTATCCCCATCCGCCGGGGTGCCGTATTTGGCATGATCCTGCTGGGTGCATTGCTGGCATTTGAGGTCTTTAATTACTCGACCACCGACTTTGCCCTGACCGACCTGCTGGGTGCCAACCTGACCTTTGCCGGAGTGCGCTGGGCAACCATCCTGTCACTGGCTTTCTGCGGCATAGATTTTGCTGGAATAGCCCGGTTGTTCACCCCTGAGAAAGGACGTGAGGAGCCCAGCGAGGTGTGGTACCTGTTCGCCGCCTGGATTCTGGCAGCCTCGATGAACGCCGTCCTGACCTGGTGGGGAGTTTCAGTGGCGATCCGCAATCACCAGACCCTGGCAAGCGGCCTGCTGCCGGCGGAAATCCTGTTCACCTCGGTACCTGTTTTCGTGGCGGTGATGGTGGGACTGATGCGGGTCATGATCATCGGCACCTTCTCCATGGCGGGTGGACGGCTGTTCTCCTTTGATGAGAACCAGCCTGCCATGATCAATGCTGCCATGCGATCCGTACGGATGAACAGGAACCCGGTTCCTGCTGGCCGACCTGCTCCTGCCTCGGTTTTCAACCCGCAGCCCAAGCCGGTCATGCAAGGTTTCCGTCCCAATCCCGTTTCTGCACGACCGGCAGTTCCTTACGCCAAATCTTCTTCCCACCCAGTCTATTCAGCCGGGAACAGCGCTGTCCAGCGCACATTGAAGTAATCTTAATTTGAGTTATGCAAAAGACCTCTTGGCAACAAGAGGTCTTTTGATATGTTTGATGAATTTCGTTATTTTTTAGCCAGGCTGGCAAGCACCTGCATGATGGTGTTGGCCACCAGGGTACCGGATTGGGTGCGGTGTTGAGATTGACCCAAGGGGCTGGCAGAGAGAAGGGCATTAATGGCGGCTTGAGCGGTGCTGCTGCCCTGCTGTTTGGCGTTCATGAAGGACATGCCGGCATTCAGCAGGTCGCCAAGATCGAATCCATCATCTGCCTGGTTCTGGCTTTGCGTGGAGGAGCCCATGGCACCCAGCAATGATCCCAGAAGGTCGTCTCCCTGGGATGGTGCCTGACTGGAGGCAGAGGTGTCATTGTTGGATACAAAAGCACCAAGCAGGGAACCCAACAAATCACTCCCCTGGGATGCGGGCTGACTGGCTGGTGCAGCTTGCGTCTGTGTACCAAACAGAGACTGTAAAAGCATGCCGGCATTGCCTGGGGTGATGGATTTACCTTTAAACTGCTGGGCAGCCTGCTGCAATCCTTCAGCATACAATTTTGCAGAACCGCTCTTGCTTTTCTGCAGTTCCTTCGCCGCTGCAGCCATCTGGCTGGACTGGGATTTGCTTTTCGTTTTTGCGACAGCCCTGGCGATGGTCGAGAATGTCTGCACCATGTTATCGCCGTGGTCATTGTTGTACGTATCTGCCTGGTTCAATTGATCCTTGTTATCTGCCAGGCTGCCTGCCACTGCTCCGAACAACTGGGCCAGATCGACAACAGGTTTGCTGGTCGGATTGTTTGCTGCCATGAGATCTTTCCTTATTTCAACTTTGATCCAGGATCTGATGAGCCGCCGAACTTGACATATTTCTTTCCAACGTAGCCTTCCTTGCCTTCAACCTTCACCTTCAGCCAGAATTCAAGTTCCTCCAGGATCTCCAGCTTGGTATCCGGTTTCAACCAACCGATGGGCGGGTCGAACTCTTCCCCTGGACCAGAGCGGAGTTTCAGGCTTTCCGTGACAACACCTATTTTCTTGGAAGCCCGGGCTTCCTTCAATGCCTGCTGCGTGACTCTTTCAGTGGCTGCTTTTACAGCAGCTGCTCGCTGGGCGGCAGCCTTATCGGCGGTGGTTTTTACAGCAGCGGCACGCTGGGCGGCAACCTTATCAGCAGCCATCCTGGCTCGCAGTCGGTCAGCTTCCTTTTTGGCAGTTTCCGCCTCCAGTTTGGCTTTCTCCAGGGCGGCATTCTCGTCCCGGTTGGTTAGTGCATCGATTGCTTTATCAAGCAGGCTTTTCTTTTCATCGTCAGCCATTTTTTCTCCTTTCTCTTTAATTAGTTTGTATAAATCACCATCCATTATAGCTTATTTGTTATTCCAAAATTTTTTTCTACCTTCCGGCAATCATGTATAATCATATTACAAGAGGTTAGATTTATTAATCAATCAACATTTGAGGGATGATCAAGGAGAGTAAAATGACCAGTTTAATTGATATTGAAGGTATTGGGCCGAAATATGCAACAAAACTAAAAGCCATGGGTGTTTCAACGACCGAAAAATTGCTTGAAAAAGGAGCGACACCAGCCGGACGGAAGGAACTTGCCAGCAAATCCGGCATTAAAGACACCCTGATACTTGAATGGGTCAACCTGGCAGATCTGTTCCGCATCAAAGGCGTAGGCGAGGAATATTCCGACCTGCTCGAGGAAGTTGGTGTGGATACGGTTGTTGAGCTTGCCACGCGCAATGCTGCCAACCTGTATGCCAAGATGGGTGAGGTTAACGCCAAGAAGAAGCTTGTCCGCCAGCTGCCATCAGAGGCACAGGTTGCGGATTGGATCAAGCAGGCCAAGAAACTGCCCCGCAAAGTTTCCTACTAATAATCCTAAGAACATAAAAAGGCTGCACAGCAGCCTTTTTATTATTTAAAGAGGTGCAGTTATTCACCCAACTGGAAGGTGTGGTACGGATTGACGCATGGATTCCCCCAGGCAACGTGGATTTCGCGGGTGGTCAGATTAATGACTAGGGCGTTGATGGTCTTGCCATCATCGAGAGGGGGTCTTTCGACGATGGAATGGTTGCAGATCGAATCCGGATAATTGACATGGTCCTTCTGGATAGCCTGCAGGGTTTCGATGGTATGGCGAGAGTTCCGCTTTACCTGGCCAAGGGTTCGGAAATAACGCACGCGTGAGTTTACCAGGTCTTCAGGATCATCTTCAACAGCCTTCATATTCTCGGAGAGATAGTTGTTGGTATGGGCAATATAGCCGTCTTCGCCATATTTAATGGCGAAGCGCCTGGCAGAGACTTCCACGCTATATAATTCCCCGCATTCGTGCACGAGAACATGGTTGTAACCAGCAGCCCGGCGGGGAGAAAGCATGTGCGCGATGGCTTCTCCAGGGGATTTTGCAGACAGAACTGCCCGGGAGACAAACGTTCGTGGAACACCGATACGTGAGTCAGTGGGGTAAACCGAATCGCACATCTGGGCAATTCCATAGGCATTGAACCCGATGTTGCACAGCAAACCGCCATAGTTCATTGCAAGGTAAGGCGGTTCCTTGTCCGGGATGGCATGCACAAGGTAGACGTCTGGTTCATCAGCCGGGATCCAGTCCTCATTATGAGCAGCCAGAACGTGCCCGTTTGCAGTGCGGTCGCCGTTGACTGCCATGCTGGTGCAGCGGTCAAGATGAAGTGCGTCTGATGTTACAGCTTCCATGGCATTCAGGATGGACAGATCGTCAAAGGGGACATTGGCCCCTTCTGCAATGCCTTTCAGCTCTTCTACATAATTGGGATAGAACTCGCGGGCAAAAGGCATGTATTTGCTGGCTTGTATGCGAGCCCGGTCCCAGGTAAGGTTCAACTTCGGGTAGGCAGCTTCCAGAAGGACACGGGCATTTTCAATGGAGTGTTTTACCTGGAGGGAAGCTCCCTCTCCGATCTGCTGTCCCATCTGGAGGTGGCTTCCTTTCACTGTCAACAGCATGGGTGGATCAGGGTGTAAAGGGGTATTGGGTGGTATTTCCATGGGTTCTTCTTTCATTTTCAATCAGGTCTTGTTGGCGTTCAGGTTTTCGTTATCATGTTTTGAGTTTCTGACAACTCTTAATTCTAACGGAAATTCTTCATTTAATGAATCCAATAAATGCCAGCCTGCAGCCGGCATAAATACTGTTCAGCCGGGTTCTTCCGGTAATCCATAATCAGCCCAGGTATTCGCGCAGGTTCTGGTTTCGGGTGGGATGACGAAGCTTGCGCAGGGCTTTCGCTTCAATCTGACGGATGCGCTCACGGGTTACATTGAAATATCGGCTGACCTCTTCCAGGGTGTGATCCTTGCCATCCAATAATCCGAAGCGCAGTTCCAACACCTGGCGCTCCCGTTCCGAGAGGGCAGCCAGGGCAGACTGAACCTGTTCACGAAGCATTTCCCTGGCGGCGGCATCCATCGGCTCAAGGGCGTCTTCGTCCTTGATGAAATCACCCAGCTGGCTGGAATCTTCATCCCCCACCGGACCTTCCAGGGAGACCGGCTCTTCCGATGAGCGCAGGATGCGTTCCACCTTGTTGGTGGCATGGTCCCAGTGGTTCTTTACAACCGGATCCAACGGTTTTCCATTGGACAGGGAAGACCTGATGGCACTGACATCCTCTTCGTTAAGGTAACCGACCTCAAGCGCAAGCTCGTTGGTGTAGGGATCCCGACCCAGTTTCTGCACAAGTTCGCGCTGGACACGCATTATGCGGGTGATGGATTCAAACAGGTGAACCGGCAGGCGGATGGTGCGCGCCTGTTCGGCTATTGACCGGTTGATCGACTGGCGGATCCACCAGGTGGCATAGGTGCTGAATTTGAAACCCTTGCGCGGGTCAAACTTATTGACAGCCCGCAGCAGCCCGAGGTTTCCTTCCTGGATCAGGTCGAGGAAGGTGATACCCCTGCCAAGGTATCGCTTGGCAACACTGACCACTAGGCGTAAATTGGAGCGGATGATGACCTGCCCAGCTTCCCTGGCACGATCCTTGATGGATTCAATCTCCTCGGCAAGTTTACTGCGGGAAGGAAGTCTCTTGTAAAATGTCTGGCGGGTTGGAAAGGTCTGATTCTTCTGCAGGAATGATAACAGCCATTCCCCCATATCTTCCGGCAAAATATAAAAACCGATGAATATGTAGTAAATGTTGAAAACAAAGGCAGCCCGTACATCTTCCTTTGACCACATCTCCTTATCCAGGTACGAGCGCAGGTAACAGGGGGTATCGTTCATCCAGGATTGGTGCAGCATCTGGGATTCAGACAGCATGAGGGTCAAGTCAGGGAGGGGTAATTTCAAATCGGTTGCATCGACCTGGATATGGGTCCAGGCGGAGAGAATCTCGCGGATCACTCCCCGGTAGATACCCACTTCCCTGGAAGGCGGATTCCTGCCTGGTCCCTTGTGGAACACCAGGTTGGTAACAAGACGTTTGCCTTCAAGAATGGTTGCCAGGCGGAATTCACTGTCGCTGTCCAGCAATTTCACCCGTCCGATCTCACGCAGGTATAAACGAACCGGATCATCGGATAACTCGGCTGCCTGGGACGGTTTCTCGCGGATAATGGATTTGATCAGGTTGTTGCCATCAAGATCCAGGTCGTTTTCGATCTCGAGATCCTCATCTTCAAGGTCATCAGGATCGACATCCAGGTCTTCTTCATCCTCAATATCATCCAGATCCAGCAGTTTTTCTTCTCCGGCGGGGAGGGGTAAATTCTTAAGCAGATCATCATTAATGACAGGTGATCTCTTTTTCTTTGAGCTCTTTGCCGGATTGGAACTGTTTTTTGTTTTGGCTGGCATTTATCCCTTATTTCGTTTCGGTCAGCTTGCGGTTGGCCTGGTCGAGCGCCTGGCGGGTGCGCCTGGCCTGGTTGACCAGTTCCATATATTCTCCTTCAGACAATCTGCCTTCCTCCTGGGAATCCTCCTGGAAGAAACGAAGCTCATTGATGACCTCGTCGATGGACAACCTGCGCATTTTGAGCACGGTACGCAGAAGATCTTCCAGGACACGATCCTCCAGGGGATCGAAATTCATTTCTTTGGAGAACAACTCATCCACCAGCCCTGTCAGTCCATCGGGAACATGCTGCCTGAGATGTTCTTCGGGAACATTATCATCCTGTTCAAGACAATCACGAATGAGCCGGAACAGTTCCCTGTGGTCAGTATAACCGAAATCATCCAGGTCCATACGGGACAGGGATGACTCACCAAGCTGGCGATCCACCCGGTAAAGGTATTGCGGACGGCGGATAAGAACAGCCAGGAGATGGGCTTCAAGACGCTTTCCGGGGGGGATGACCCCCGGTCTGCTTTTTCCATGCTCTTCCTGCTGCGGAACGGCATCCCTGGACAACGGCCGCGATCTCCGGCGGTTGACAGGCTGTTGACCAGCCAGGGCACGCTCATCCAGGTGCAGGAAACGCGCCAGGCGCTGGCGGTAGGTGTCCCGTTCGATCGGATTGGGAAGGTCCTCTATCAAAGGCATTACCTGCCCGGCGATCTCGGTCTTCACGCTGGCATCTGCCAGGTCGCGGCCTTCTGCCAGGGTGTTCATGACATGCACCACGATGGGTTCTGCAGCATTGATCAGCCTGGTCCACTCCCCGCTGTCACGCTGCACCACTTCGTCCGGGTCGAGTCCATCGGGCATGGAAGCCACGCGCAGGTCTGCCTGCAGCCGGGCCTGGTAACCAAGCAGACCGCGGGTATCGAAGGTGATCTCGGGAGTGCGGTCGAGGGATTGACGGGCAGCCTCCAGTCCGGTCAATACGGCGTGCTGACCGGCAGCATCCGGGTCAAGGGCAAGGACAATGCGGCGGGAGAATCGTTTCAACAGGCGCACCTGGTCTTCGGTAAGGGCAGTTCCCATCGGCGAGATGACGTTGCCAAAGCCAGCCTGATGCACGGCGATGACATCAAAATATCCTTCGACAATGACAGCCTGGTCAGCTGTGCGGATCGGCTTGCGGGCTTTGTCCAGCCCATACAGAAGACGGCTTTTGGTGAAGATGGCGGTATCAGGAGAGTTGAGGAACTTGGGCATGTCTTCAGCGCTCAAACTGCGGGCTCCAAAACCAGCCATGCGGCTGCGTTCGTCCCGGATGGGGATCATGATTCGGTTGCGAAAGCGGTCAAAGAATCCCCCGCCATCCCGGGCAGAAATCATGCCTGCCTGGCTGATCTCATCGCTAGAATGACCGGCTTTGGTGAGGTGATCATAAATTGCGCTCCAGGAGTCCGGGGCAAAACCGAGCCCCCAGGATTCGATGGTCTCATCTGTCAGCCCGCGTTTTTCGTGCAGGTAATCCAATACGCCCCTGCCAGCCGGTGTATGAAGCAGCTGGTGTCGGTAAAAGGTGACCGATTCTTCCAGCAGGGAGCGCAGGTTGTCATGCTCCTCCTTTTCGGCAGCCTGCTGGGGTGTAAAGGCTTTCAATTCCACCCCTGCCTTGCCTGCCAGGAAACGCAGCGCTTCAGTGAAGTCCCACCCTTCCTTTTTCATGACAAAACTGAAGATATCGCCGCCTTCACTGCACTGACCAAAACAACGCCAGGTGCCGCGCTCGGGTGATACGATGAAGGAAGGAGTCTTCTCGCTGTGGAAAGGGCAAAGTCCGGAGTAATTCTTCCCAGACCGGCGCAGTTTGACCGTCTCTCCAACGAGTTCAACGATATCGATACGGGATTTTATCTCATCTATTTGGGACATGTTGTGATGGAATTATAGACTTACTTATTGGCAAGTGCAAGCGGGTGGGATTCCCGGCTTTTCACAAGGTAGAACCCCAGTTGTCCTTCAACGTTACCCTTGATAATTGTGACCCTGCCTGGACAGACAAACTCTCTTCCGGATTTCTCCACGCACCAATCCTGTACCTGGAATGGGGGCAGGATTAACTTGACAAAACAAGTCTTATTAACTAAAATATTATTTAGGAGCACCTAAATATGGATATGTTCATTACACGATCAACCCAGGATTACCTGAAGAGCATCTATGATCTCACCCGCTCCGGTGGGCGCGCCAGCACCAACCAGATCGCCGAAGCGATGGGATTCAAGCCGGCATCTGTCACGGGAATGATCCAGAAGATGACACAGGGGAAATCACCCCTGTTGACGTACCAGAAACACCAGGGTGTTGTTTTGACACCCCACGGAGAGAAAATGGCACTTGAAGTCATCCGTCACCATCGTCTGCTGGAGACCTATTTATACCAGACACTTGGTTTTGAATGGGACGTTGTCCATGAGGAAGCCTGCCGGCTGGAACATGTCATCTCAGAGGAGTTCGAGGAGCGGATCGACGCAGCCCTGGGCAACCCAGCTTTTGATCCGCATGGAGACCCGATTCCTGACCGCCATCTCAACATGCCGCCGCACACCACAACCAGGCTAGATAAGCTGCAGCCCGGACAGCAGGCTACCATCCAACGAGTGCGTGATAGAGATCCCGAACTGCTGCGCTACCTGGCAGAACACAATATTGTTCCTGGAGAAAACGTTACAGTACTGGAACATTCGCCGTTTGATGGCAACCTGTCGCTTCAGATAACAAGGCAGGGGCAGTCCATTGTGCTGGGTCCCAGCGTGGCTGAACAGATCTTTGTTGAAATTAATGCAAAATAATAGCAGGATCAACAATATACCCTTAGAAATCGTGAGGAAAACATGACCATTCCATTGATATCCCTAATCAGCACTACCATGCTAATCATCCTTGGTCTATGGCTGTTCAAACCGACCAGCGGCCTTTTTTGGCGCTGGCAGCGCAGCCGCACGATGACTGCCCGGGTGCTGAGTGAAGATGCATTAAAACATATCTGCCAGGGGGAACTGGACGGCAGCAAATCCACGGCGACCAGCCTGGCGGGTGCCCTGGGTGTGACTGGAGGAGAAGCCACCCAGATCATTGCCGACCTGCAATCAAGGGAACTGCTTGAACTGCATGGCAATGACCTGCAGCTGACCCCCAACGGCCGGGATTATGCCCTGCGGATCATCCGGGCTCATCGTCTTTACGAACGCTACCTGTCCGAAGAATCGGGTTACACCGAAGCTGAATGGCATAGCCGGGCACATGAACTTGAACACCAACTGAGCGAAGAAGACATAGCCGCCCTTTCCATGCGGCTGGGAAACCCAAGCTATGACCCGCATGGCGATCCAATTCCGACTGCGGATGGAGATATACAGCATTTCGAAAATTCAGTGGCACTGGCATCACTTGCACCCAACATCCCGGCTCGCATCACGCACCTGGAAGATGAACCCGAAACGGTCTATGCCCAGCTGATCGCCGAAGGGTTGATGGTGGGGCAAAAAGTACGCCTGCTTGAATCTGACCCCCAGCGTGTGCGCTTCTGGGCTGATGGCGATGAGCACGTTCTGGCACCGATTTTGGCTGCCAATATCTGTGTCGTTCCCATCCTGGAGCTGATCGAGGAAACCCCCTCCGGCGATCCTTTGACGATCCTGAAACCAGGACAGGAAGCGCGGGTGATGACCATTTCAGCAAGGATCAGGGGCGTTGAACGCCGGCGACTGATGGACCTGGGATTGATGCCAGGCACAAAGATCAGAGTTGAAATGACAAGTGCAGGGGGCGACCCGACTGCCTATCGCATCCGGGGTGCATTGATCGCCCTGCGTAAAACCCAAACCGATCAAATATTCGTCTCACGCGAATCAGAAGCAATATCTGCGTGAAACAGGAGATAATCATGACCAGTAAAAACCAACCAACGACCGAAGCCTGCGACACCTGCCCAATGTACAATGCAGCCGCCCTGAAAAAACTTGGCGTGGATATGACCGATTTTGATTACGTGGTGGCGCTTTCCGGCAATCCCAACACCGGGAAAAGTACCGTTTTCAATGCCATCACGGGTCTGCATCAGCACACCGGAAACTGGCCTGGCAAAACAGTCTCACGAGCTGAAGGCGGTTTTGAATATGGCGATAAACGCTATAAATTAATAGATCTACCCGGCACCTACTCACTGCTTGCCACCAGCCTGGACGAAGAAGTGGCGCGTGATTTCATCCTGTTCGGACAACCGGATGTTACCCTGGTTGTGGTGGATGCCACACGACTTGAGCGCAACTTAAACCTGGTGCTGCAGGTGAATGAGATCACAGACCGGGCGATTGTGTGCCTGAACCTGATGGATGAAGCCCGCCGCCATAAACTGAAGATCGATGAACGCCGCCTGGCGCGTGACCTGGGTATTCCCGTGGTACCAATGTCTGCCCGCCAGGGAGAAGGGATTCCTGAACTGCTGCAAGCCATCAGCGAAGTTACCAGCGGAAAAGTGGTGGGAAAACCCTACCATGTCAAATATCAATCACCAGCCCTGAAACGGGCTGTCTCGAAGTTGAGCGGGCAGATCCAGTCTGCCTTCCCGGATCTGCCAAACCCGAACTGGGTTGCCCTGCGCTTGCTGGATGGCGATGAACGCATCGCTGAAGCCCTGCGCAAAGGTGAACTGGGCAACCTGACCTACGGCAATCTTGAACAGCGCCCGCAGCAGCTGCAGGTGCTGGGTAGCCAGTGATTTTCCTGCCCGGTGCAATCACCAGGACAGAAAGTTTGCTTATTGCTTACAGAACCACTTGAACCTTTAAGGAATCCTTATGAACCCATCCATTCCATTGTCCCCTGATACCATCCTTTCCAATGCCCAGGCGCTACGCTGGGAAATTGGAGGAGATTTCCACGAACAACTGCTGGAATCGATCTATACAGACGCAGCGCAAATAGCCGACAGGGCGGTCACGCGTCCGGACAAAAAACAGCGTTTCGATTTTGAACACAACCTCGATAAAATTCTTACCAGCCGAAAGTGGGGATTCCCGCTGATGATCGTCCTGCTGGCGATCGTGTTCTGGCTGACGATCTCCGGAGCCAATGTTCCATCCAATTTGCTCTCAAAGTTGTTGATCGATACCCTGCAACCTTTGCTTCACCAAGGAGCGGATTTCATTCACATGCCGTGGTGGCTGAGCGGTTTTTTGATCGACGGCATGTACCTGGCAACCGCCTGGGTGATCAGCGTGATGCTCCCACCCATGGCGATCTTTTTCCCCTTATTCACCCTGCTGGAGGATTTCGGATACCTGCCGCGGGTGGCGTTCAACCTGGATAATGTCTTCCGGAAAGCCGGGGCGCACGGCAAGCAGGCTCTCAGCATGACGATGGGTTTTGGATGCAACGCCGCCGGTGTGGTTGCCACACGCATCATCGACAGCCCACGCGAGCGCCTGATCGCCATCCTGACCAACAATTTTGCCCTGTGCAACGGCCGCTGGCCAACGCAGATCCTGATCGCCACGGTGTTCATCGGTGCACTGGTGCCCTCATACCTGGCAGGCTTGATCTCAGCACTGGCTGTGGTGGGGATCGCACTTCTGGGTGTGATATTGACCTTTGTCTCTTCGTGGGTGCTATCCCGCACGGTGCTGCGTGGTGAAGCCTCAACTTTCAGCCTGGAACTGCCGCCTTACCGACCGCCACGAATCTGGCAGACAATCTATACATCGGTGATAGACCGTACAATGATCGTGCTGTGGCGGGCAGTAACATATGCCATGCCGGCTGGAGCAGCGATCTGGTTTATCGCCAACGTGACGATCAGCGGGACAAGCATTGCTGAATACATGGTCAATTTTCTCAATCCATTCGCATGGTTCCTCGGTTTGAACGGGGTGATCCTGGTGGCTTATATCGTTGCCATCCCAGCCAACGAGATCGTCATCCCGACCGTGTTGATGCTGACCGTACTGGTAACCAATGTCAGCGGAGCAGGGGCTGGTACGGGTGTGATGTTCAATGCCGATTCGAATGTACAAGTGATGACGCTTTTCCAGGCGGGAGGCTGGACCCTGCTGACAGCAGTCAACCTGATGCTGTTCAGCCTGATCCACAACCCGTGCAGCACCACCATTGCCACCATCTATAAAGAGACAGGCAGCAAGAAGTGGACCACGGTGGCAGCTGTGGCACCCGTACTGATGGGTTTTGCAGTCACATTCATCGTTGCCCAGGTGTGGAGGCTGATCGCAGCGATCGCCTGACCTGATTATCCCAATTTGCAGTGATGATCCCTCTTCAGCTAACCTTGCGAAGGTTCCAAACCTCCCCTGGTAGGGACTATAGTCGCAAGGTTTGTTTAACGCTTTAATGAGCTGTAAAAAGCAAACCAAAACCCTAAAGGTTTGGTTTAAAACCTTTAGGGTTTGTTCTTGTTAAACCTCTCAACTATATTCACTCCACAGGTAGGATCCAAACCTTCGCAAGGTTTATTTAACGCTTTAACTAGGTCAGTCCTTGTGCTTTGAGGTAAAGAGCGCATAATTAGCCAAGCCAAAACCCTGAAGGTTTGGTTTAAAACCTTCAGGGTTTCTTGTGGATTATAGGAGAATATTCTCTGCCTTGATTAATTCAGTACTTCGATATTGGGTTCCAACGGGATGCGCTCGATCAGCTCGCGGAAATCAGCTTCGACCACTTCAGACTGGGGTTTATTAATCAACGCCAGCAGGGTGGCTTCCATGACATTGGTGCCGAAACTGCGCCCTTCCAGGCGGGGAGTGGCAGTGACAAGGATATGCAGGTTGCGTTTCTGTAACTCCTCCACGTTCTTCCTGGTGGTGGTGTTGGTGACGATGATCTTGCCTGTCAGGTCATCCGGCATGAACTGGCGCACCTGCAGGAAATCCCCGCCGATGACCGTTGACTGCTGGTAATATTTCTGCCATTTCTTCTGCGGCTCCTTGTCCTGTTCAGCACCCAGGGGGTACAACCAGGAGAAGGGAAGCTGGGTGACAACCGGCAGCAAAATGGCTGCCAGCAGGCGCACGGTGGATAGTTTTTTTACGGTGAACGGCAGCCCGAGGGCGAACATGAAATCACCGAAGGTGACATCCATTCCGGCATCCACCATGGCGGAAGCCATGCCGTAGCGCTCCACGGCGGTGGTCTTCAAAGCCGGCATCCCCACCAGGGTCCCGCCTTCCTTATTGAGGTGCTTTTCAAGCGCTTCGAATGCCCGTCGTTCAAGAATTCCTTTGACCCCATTGCCGTCACCAACCTTGCTGATCCTGATGGCTTTGGCGATCCGTTTGACATCGCGCATGTAGTAGCGTTTGTCCGCCACCTGGATGTAGAATTCCAAACCACCCACTCCGAAGGCGTCCACCTTGCCGTCATAATCCTTATACATCTGGATGGCTTTTTCAAAATCGCCGTCCGTTCCCTGGCGGGAGATCTCGCACTCCTGCCCAAGAAAGGTGTGATGGGTGGTATGGTCGCGCTGGGATGACCCGACGCTGACCGAGAGAATCTTCTTCATGAGAGCCTCCTTCCTGTGTGATTATTGTACTTATTTTCTTATTTGTGGGGGGAATCAAAATATCAGGCTGCTGGTTGCTTAGTGGATAACAAACCCAAATACCTGGCATCCCCAACAGGCAAGGTGGTATTTGGGTTGGTACTCAAGCTGAGATTACTTCATTTCGTCCCGCAAAAAGAGTTCGGGACTTCACTCGCAATGACAGGCACATTAATTAACCGTCATTGCGATACCATCCCCAGGTTAATCGGGGGTACCATCCCCAGGTTAATCGGGGGAACTGTCCCCAGTTCCATCGGGAGCCAACTTCAGACGGCGTGGCAATCCCGTTGGTAATCCGCCCCCGGCGATCCAGCAGGAACAGGCAGCTGATGGTCGTCGGGAGCTTATCGGTTTTCAGGCTGAAACCACCGATTGGTTCAAGCTCGATTTTCATAGGCATTATTGCCTGTAACTATACAGGCAATTCATCTCTCTGCTTAAAGACCAGCATCCCCTACAATCAGACCATAAAACAAGGAGATGAAAATGAACTCAATTCTAAAAAATTCTTTGATCGTATTGGCGATCCTGGTGCTGGCAGCAGGCATCTTTTTTGGCGGCTGGATATTCGCCCACCATACCCCCTTTGGCTGGGGTTGGATGATGGGTGGATATGAGCAGAGTGATCCCAATTATGGGGGTTATGGGTACGGCGGCATGATGGGCAGGAATAGTGGGAACGGCTATGGCGGCATGATGGGTGGTTCCGGTTACGGATATGGCGGCATGATGGGTTCCAATTCCAATCCCAACGCGCAGCCCCTGACGATCGAGCAGATACGCACCTCGGCGGAAACATACATTCAGAATTCAGGCTTAAGCGGACTGGAAGTTGGCGAGATCATGATCTTTGACAACAATGCCTACGCCATAGTCATGGAAAAAGAGACCGGACTGGGTGCATTCGAACTGCTGGTAGATTCCGGCAGCCAGGCTGCCTACCCGGAATATGGTCCCAACATGATGTGGAATCTGAAATACGGTATGATGGCGGGCGGCATGATGGGCGGCAGCGGTAATGGCTATGGTGGTATGATGGGCGGTTTTGAAAGTTACGACGGCTCAACCAATACGCAAATCTCAGCTGATATGCCGGTCACACCCGAACAGGCGATCGATTATGCCCAGGCTTATCTCGATCAGTACCTCCCCGGTGCTGAGACATCCAGCCATGCGACCCGCTTCTATGGCTACTACACGCTGGATTATGAGGTTAACGGCAAGGTTGCCGGCATGTTGAGCGTCAACGGCTTCAACGGGCAGATCTTCCCGCATACTTGGCACGGAACCTTTATTGAAGAAGCGGAAATGGAATAAACTTAATTCACTTAATATAATGAGACGACAGGATTGTTTATCCTGCCGTCTTTTTTTATTGTCATTGCGAGGAGCTTAGCGATGTGGCAATCTCGTTCTTGTCACCACAACATCGTCTTTATGCTTTTCAAATAATCCCCGAAGGGGTGAAGCTATCTCCTTATCTCATCAATACCTTTTTATGGGATCCAGTTGGAAAGGACATGCACGACCAGGTCCTTTTGGGCTGGATCGTTGGTGACAAGGTGGACAGCGAAATCGTGGGGACCGTCCATACCTTCGTGCATCATGAATATGGTGGATTCAATCGTTGTGCTCTGCCCGGGTTTTAAAACCATCGAACCGATGGTTAGATAAGGCGGTCAGCAGCCCTCCAGCACCTGGATATACGGTTCTTCCTTGAAGCGCAGGGTGCCATCCCCGTTGTTGGTGACCCGGATGCTGAAAGTCTTTTCAACTCCGAATTTCACATCGCCAAAATCGATCACAGCCTGGTCAACGACCATGACAGGAGTGCCGGGTTCGTCTGCCATCTGTTCGGAGTTCAGGAAAATATACGCTGCAGCAACCAGCAAAAGTCCGGCAACTGTGATGATCAAATGGATAACGGGGAACTTGTTCTTCTTTTTCTTGCGAGGTTTGCTCATAACGACTCCTAGAGAACTTTATTTGAATTGGAAGGTATACGGGTATGCCACCAGGTCCCATAACTGCTGATCGCTGAAAATATTGCCCCACATGGGCATACCGGTCCCCATCCCGCCCCGCAGGATCTTCCCTTGCAGGAGCGCTGGGCTGGCTCCCAGCATGGAGGCGGGGTCAGTGAATGCGAGCGGGGATTGTTTGGTCAGTGCATTTATATCCGTGGCAAAGACTCCGTCCCCATTGCCTGTCTCACCATGACATGCCGCACAGTTCTGGGCGAAGAGCTTTTTTCCGGCGACCAGCCCGGTTGGCGTCGTGTTGGATTGCCAGATATAAGCTACCAGGTCCCAGGTATCAGCATCGCTTAATGATGTGAGAGCGGGTTCCGCGCGCAAATCCAGGTAACCTTGCGCTGGGGAATGGCTTCGGTAGTAGTCAGGATTCAGGTATTCGGTCGGCAGCAGGGCAGAGAACTGCGTGGCGCGTTGAGCATCCGGGATCCCAACCGATGTCACGGAGGCCGGGTGGGGAATGTCAATGTCCAGGTTGAGCGTCATATACAGAGGAGAAGTTATGCTCTGCGAAGAAGCCATTTCATCGCCCGTGACTTCGATCTTGCCGCGCATGCGCCAGTGATTGACACCACACCAGCGTGTGCAGTAGAAAGTGTACGTCCCGGGTTTATCGAATTTGAGCACAATATCCGTCATTTGGCCTGGGAGTACATCCACGGCTGGTACATCGCTCTGCCCAATGGCAAAACCGTGCATCACGTCATCCGAGGTCAGGCGCAGGTGCAGTGGTATACCGGTTTTAGCCTGGATGACATCGGGGGTCCAGCCACCGGATTCAGCCATGCGTCCGTGTATTTCAATGACTCCCTGCGCGCCAATCATGCGCGCCATAAAAGGAGCTGCCACGACGATCAATAAGCCGCAGGTGACCAGTATCCAGCTTGCTATTTCCGAGCGCTTCATAGCAGCAACCCTGCCATGACGATTGTGACCAGTGTCGAAAAGGCGATCACCGGAACGGGGGAGATTTTCACTTCCAAACCGACTTTCTGGGCTGTGCGCGCTGTCCAAAGCAAGCCACCGACGAGTACAAGTGTTTGCAGGGGCAGGAGCAGGGTGGTGAGATAAGGCTGCCATTTGATGGCGGTGGTGCCAAACAGGTTCCAACCCCAGCCGAATGGGTCGGAGATGGAGGAGAAGATGTAGGCGGCATTGGTCAGGACAAAGGATAGGCTGAATGCCATCCAGAACATCAGACCGAGCGGGATAAGCGCCGTTGCGAAGGAGGCGAAAAGTTTTTTGATAGGCAGCGTGACCCTTGTGATCCCCTTCTCGATCCCGACTGCCAACAGGAACAGGGCTGGCAGCAGACCGAAGATGATCGTCAGGAATATCGTTATGTAACCAAACCACGCTGACGAACCCATCAAATAAGCTGCCAATTTCAGATTTCCCCAGGGACCCAGGAATATGGCGCTATATACCATCGCCGCCCCCAGCATGATGAAAGCCTTGAAAGCTTCGTCCATCCGCGTAGATGGCACTACCAGGTCGGCCGAGAAGGGGCGAACATTGATGACAATATTGTCGTAAGGGCAGGTGCGCAGGCATTCCATGCACAGCCCACAGTAGGTATTCTTCGTCAACCCACCTGGGAATACGTCCCACGAACAACCATAGCCAGCCGAAGAACCGTTGTAGCAAGGCTTATCCTTGCAGGTGCGGCATCTTTGTTTTTCTTTGATGCGCAACTCCATCGGTGCGACCTGGGCATACAAACCGATAAACCCACCCACCGGACAGATGTAACGGCAAAAGGTACGTCGCTCGAAGACGATACCCATCCCGATCGCCAGGAACAGCATCGCAGTCAGCACAATTGAGGTGACTTTTGGAGTAGTCAGGATGACGATGGAGAAGAGCGCCACCAACGTGAAGGATAGATTTTGCAACCAGATGTTTCGTAGCCGGATCGGCCAGCGAAGGTTGAACCAACGCGGTTTTTTAGCAGGTGGGTCCATGATCGCCCCGCGTTGGAGCCATTCACCCGGCAGCGGGATCGGGCAGATCGCGCACCAGCCCCGGCCGAAGAGCGGAATAGCGACCAGGATCAGGACTGCCCACCAGGCAATCCAGACGAAGACGATGCCGAAATTCCGGTTCCCGACCGGTGTCCCGAAGAAACCCGCCAGGATGGCGAAGAGGAAACCAGCCAGCATTACAAACCAGGCTAGAAATTGCGGCCAGCGGTTCTTGAGCAGGGATTTGACGAGCGGGAAGCGAGTAAGTTCGAAGCGCATCAGCCAGTTTGTACCTTGGGGAGATTCGGATTTAAGACCAGAATGGCAAGTGCTGCCAGGATGGTCAGACCGATGGCTCGCCAGAGCCAGGTATTCGGTCCAACCTGGATTTTGCCGATCATGAACGGGTGCAGTCCCCCGCAGGGTATGTTGCAGCGGAAGCGAAAGGAGCCAGACTTGTCAGCGATAAAGGTCAGGCGGGCGGTCTGGCCGGGGTCAGCGGTCACAGAGACGCCGTATCCATCCACATACAAGCCATGGACCACGTCCGTGCTGACCAGTTCGATGGTGACCGTATCGCCGGGGTTAACCTGGATGATCGCGGGATTATAAGCGAACTGGCTGGCCTCGATCCGTAAAGTGCGCAGGACAGGCGATGTCGCACGGACTGGCAGGGGTGCCAGGGCGATCAGTGTTCCCGCAAGGATAACCAGTACTAAAAGAAACTGCTTTTTCTTTAACAATGAACCTTCCTAGGGCATGTTGGATGGGCCGTACTTTGAGTAGGTACTGTCGACATAAGTGCGGATTTCCTGCGAACTTTTCCCCTGTGTTTGCAACCGCATCACATCCTGGGTGATATCCACGCAGATCGAACAACCAATGGCGTGATCGTCATAGGTGATAACAACGGTTCCATCGGATTCAGTTACATAACAGTCGTAATTCGAGGTATGACCGATATCCCCGCAGCCACAGTAGCAGGCGACCTGTTTCATCAAATCCGGGTTGGCAGCAGCAAACTGGTAGGCTTGCTGGACGCTTACCGCGGCTTGTTGAACCTCCGCTGGCATATCGTTCATGTTTGCCATCTCCAACCCGGTATGGGCAGCACCCGATGATGAACAGGCTGGAAGCGTCACTAAAAGCACCATGCTGATCAAAACGAACTGGACTGTTTGTCGTAAACGGTGCATGGGAACCTTCTCCAGGTAAAACAGAAATTATGGTCATGCCCTGAGCCAGGCATGGCGTGGTTGGTTTAATACCTACCCGAGTATAAAAAAGAAACCCTGTCAGTTACAGGGCTACATTGCGTATTGGATGATAGGCAATAAGGCTTATGGCTGCGGGATTATTGATGGAAACAACTATGGATCACTTTGGGACTACGACCACCAGGGTGGTCCCCCCTGGCTGGGATTGGATCGATAATTTACCGCCGATCAGTTCGATGCGCTCATACATTCCCAACAAGCCGTAGTGCCCGGCCTGGGCGAATTCTGCCGGAGTGCGGGGAGGTGTAAACCCTTTTCCGTTGTCGCTGACCTGAACAGAAACAGATCCAGGCTGAAATCCAAGTTCTATCCGGGCAAGGGTGGCTTCTGCATGCCGGGTTACATTTGAAAGAGCCTCCTGAACAACCCGGAACAGGCTCATTTCCACACTCGGGTTCAGGCGGGCTTCCTTTCCCTGTAATGAAAACTTCACTTCCAACTCTTCCTGGCTGCTCTCTTCTGCCAGCATCTTAAGAGCTGCAACCAGGCCGAAATCCTCCAGGGTTATTGGGCGTAAAGCACGGGTAAGGCGGCGAAGTTCTTCTATGGAATTGCTGGAAAGAGTTTCCAGTTCAGCCAGAGCTTCCTGCATTTTGCCCTTTTTGACCTTCATCTGTGCCAGCTGAATACGCTGGCGCAGTGCGATCAGAGATTGAAGGGTTTCATCGTGCAGCTCGCGTGCCAGGCGCCGGCGTTCATCCTCCTGTCCCTGGTTGATGGCGCCTATGTAGTCATGCAGGCTTTTTTGGGAATCCTGAACCTTATGAGCAAGGTGAACCAGTTCATTCTGCAGCTGCTGGATCTCCTGCACACCGCCAACCGGCCTTTCGATCGCTTTCAGATCACCCCAGGCAAGGTCGGAAGCCAGCGACTCCAGTTTTTGAAGTGGTCTCACGATCTGGGAGGCGCCAAACCAGAGTGCCACCAGAGTAAAAGCGAGGAGTGGGATCAGGATCAGGGGTGCGAATTGTGTCAGGCGCAGGTAGGGGGTATCCACCGATTCCCACGGTTCCTCCAAAATCAGAATCCAACCTTCAAAATCCACCGGGCTGTACGCGACCACATGCTCACTGGATCCGTTCTTGATATACGTGAAACCACTGCTTCCGTTTAGTGCTTCCTGGATTCCGGGGTGGTTGGCTGGGTCGTTATCCCAATCCGTAGCCCCAAGCTGTGCCAGTATCCGTGCGCTGGAATCTACCAGGACTGCCGTGTTATCCGGGTTGTCTGTAAAGCCGCTGCCGGTCACGTGGATAAGCAATGGTTCCAGCGGCACGATGTTGACAGCCATCTGACCGGTGTCCGTCGCAGCGGAAAGAACCAGGAAACTTTTTTTGCCTGTCTTAATGGTTTGAGGTATCCCGGGTTGGATCTGCAGTCCTTCAAGTTCATCCTTGAAGCCGGCTGTTCCAGAATAGGCAAGCACCTCGCCCCGGGTGGTCATCAGCGCCATGTTCCTGGAGATGGACGCATGTTCCGCGACGAAGGTCTCGAGGGTTATTGCTCCAACCTGGGACGTCAGCATTTCAACAGCCTCCTGTTCGGTATTAAGACTGCTGGCAAGAAAATCGGCTGAGGTCTTCACAGCGCGCAGATCGCGCTCGGCAACCATTGTTCGCATGGCATCCTGGTGCAATCCCAGGCTCATCAGGGTGGCTGCCAGGGCAAGCACCGCAAAAGGCAGGATCACCAGCAGAAACAACTGTGTTGGCAAACCCCTCCAGGTTTTGAACAGATCAGCGGGATTCCGCATCGTTTTCGATCATTTCCTGCGTGATCCAGCCCGCCGACATGCCCCGCATGACGGCTTCGGTGCGACTGGAGGCATGCAGTTTGTTGAAAATATGTGCCAGGTGTCCCTGAACCGTGCGGTCGCTAATATTCAATTGCAAAGCGATCAATTTATTGGTGAGACCTTTCGCAACCAGCTGCAGCACTTCCACCTCCCGGCTGCTTAATGGGTCGATTTCCTGCCTGGGCGGATGGGTGAGATGCTTTAACATCTTCTCTGTAATGACAGCATCCACCACCGATCTACCTGCATTTACTTCACGTACTGCCCGGGTGATCTCCTCAGGTTTGGCGGTTTTAAGAACATAACCGTTGGCACCAGCCTGTAGAATGTTCAAGGCATATGGTTCGTCATCATAGGCGGTAAGGATGAGGATGCCCACTTTGGGATGGTTGCTCCGAATCCAACGGGTTACCTCTATGCCTGTCATTTTTGGCATCTGGATATCAAGCACGACAACATCTGGCGGATCCTGATCTATGAGCTGGATGGCTTCCTCTCCATCGCCTGCTTCGGCTGTTACGATGATATCGTCAGCGGTTTCAAGGAACTGCCGGATGCCAGTGCGGACAACGCTATGGTCATCAGCAACCAGTACCCGAATTCTTGAATTAATATCTTTCATTGGTACATTGTATCAAGAAATGATCTTCAATCCAGTTATTATTCAAATTATTGTATCCATCAGGGTTTACGGTCTATCCTCTTCTGGGTAAGCACCACGATAAGAATACCAATCCCCACGAAGATAGCTACAAGCAGAAGCAGGCCAAAACCCATTGCAAACATCATCATTTTTAACTCCTTTGAATCAACCTTTAATATACAAACAAGATCGAATAATTCGGAGAGCCATGTGGCGTGATCACAGGTACGCTTAAATGCTTATTTTCAATGATTTACAGGAAAGTAATCTGGAAGAAAAGGAGACCTGAATTAAGGAATACCTGCAGATAATGTGCAGCGTCTCAAAATTAAAGCTGACCGATGAAACCGATTTATTTAATCAGTGGTTGGAAAAACCCAGCCTTCCCAGGAATTGGGCATTAATGGCTACAATGATGGTACTCAATGACATTAAACCAGCGCCTACCGCGGGAGAGAGCGCAATACCCCATGGCTCCAGAATACCAGCAGCCAAAGGCAATGCGACGATATTGTAACCGGCTGCCCACCACAGGTTCTGGAGCATCTTGCGATAACTGGCGTGGCTCAGGGTGATGATCTTGACTACATCGAGCGGGTTGCTCTTTACCAATATCAACCCGGCAGATTCAATTGCCACATCTGTTCCACCACCGATGGCTATCCCCACATCCGCACGTGTCAGTGCGGGAGCGTCATTTACGCCATCGCCAACCATACCGACATGCAAACCCTGTGCCTGCAGATCTGCCACTTTCTGATCCTTGTGTTCCGGAAGTACTTCAGCAAACACCTGGTCGATACCAAGCTGGGCTGCCACAGCATCAGCGACTGCCTGGCTGTCACCGGTCAGCATGGCAACCCGGATTTTCAGATCATGCAGGCGTTGAATGGCCTGTTTGCTTTCCGGACGGATAACATCAGCCACCGAAAAAGCAGCAATGACCCGGTTCTCTTTCACCAGGAATACCACGGACTGAACTTTTTGTCCGGCATCCTTTTCAAAATCCACCAGGTTGGCGGGTAATTTTAGGGATAACTCCTCCAATAAACCCGGCCCACCCAGGAATACGGGGGATCCATCCAACTGAGCACGTACTCCGCGCCCTTTCAGTGCAGTGAATTCTTTGGTTTTCGGCAGAACCAGTTTACGCTGTTGTGCCTGCTTGCGGATGGCCTGGGCGATAGGGTGCTCGGAATCACTTTCCAGGGCGGCAGCCAGCCCCAGGACGCTGTTCTCATCCCAGCTATCCACCGTGGCAATACCTGCCACACCGAATTCTCCCATGGTCAGCGTGCCGGTCTTATCGAAAATGATCACATCAAGTTTGCGGGCAGCTTCGAGAGCCAGCCGGTCTCGCACCAGGATGCCGTTTTTTGCGCCTAACGAGGTGGTAATTGCCACCACGAGAGGTACCGCCAATCCCAGTGCATGCGGGCAGGCAATTACGAGGACCGTGATCACGCGTTTAAGGACATCAATATTAAATCCAACCGCGATTCCCCAGGCAAGCGCGGTCAGGGCTGCAACCGCGAGGGCAATATAAAACAACCAGCCGGCGGCACGATCTGCCAGCAGCTGGGTGCTGGATTTGGACTGCTGCGCCTGTTCGACAAGCCGCATGATGCCAGCCAGGGCTGTTTGATCTCCGGTGGCTGTGACCCTGACCCTTAAACTGGCATCCCCATTGATCGTTCCAGCAATGACCCTGTCATCAGGCGCTTTCTTTACCGGGCGAGATTCCCCGGTGATCATGGCTTCATTTAAACTGGATTGCCCCTCAACAATTATTCCATCAGCTGGAATAGCTGCCCCGGGTCGCACCAGGAGCAGGTCGCCGCTTTTCAGCGAACTTACTGCGACAGTTTCAGTGGAATCAGATTCAATAATACGTTCTGCGGTATCTGGCATTAATTTGGCAAGTTCATTCAGCGCACCGGATGCCTGGCGTACACTGCGCATTTCAAGCCAGTGACCAAGCAGCATGATGTCGATCAGTGTCACCAGTTCCCAGAAAAACCCTTCACCCAACACCAGGAACTTTGCCATGACACTGTAAACAACCGAAACGGTAATGGCAAGCGAAATAAGCGTCATCATGCCGGGTTTTCTCGTTCGGATCTCTGGTATTGCCATGTTAATAAAGGGGATACCTCCGTAGGCAAAAATAATCAACGCAAAACCGAAAGGGATCCAATCCATACCTGGGAATGCAGGTATGGTGTAGTTCAGCCAGGTCTGGATGGTTGGGCTGAACACAATAACAGGGATGCTCAGAGCAAGGCTTACCCAAAAGCGTTTGCGGAACATTTGCTCATGACCGGTATGGTCTGTGTGCATTTTTTTATTACCAGAGTGATTCATATCCATCCCGTGCTCACTGTGATGACCATGAGAACTATCTTCCATTCCTGGATGGCTCATTTCCCCATGTTCCATGGATTCCATCGAGTGTTTTACGTGGTTATGGTCCTTCTCTTCCATGGAATGATAATCCATTGAAGAATGGTCAACCATTCTATGCTGTTCATCGGTCCCTTCATGTTTGTGTTCTTCCATCATGATTTCCTTTCTGTAATATCACTGCTTGTTTTGGACGCCTGTTATGACATGGGGTCCAGTAAACTGGAACCAACAGCCAGTTCATTGTCTCATGTGTTCGATTAAAATGCCACACATAACAGGGGATCATTGGCGTAAGCAACGGATGCCAGGTGATCCCATCCACCTTGAATTACCGCTATTTACTTTTTGCCTTATTCTTACCAACAACTCTTAAGAACAGATTGTAATACCAGGATCCAAGGCACCACAGCGATGTGCTGAGAATTGTGCCACCTATGACGACCATTCCCCCCAGAATTAACCCCAATACTGGCTGGCTGAAATAATAGGACAAAGCCGAAGCAGCCAGCAAAGTTGTGGAAAGCAGGTAGGAAAACCGTCTCGGAATTGGAGTTGAGGGTAGTGCAGGTTCGTGGAAAAATTTCCGGATACCCAGGTTGTAAATCAAGTCAATGAACATCCCCCGCGGAAAAAGCGCTCCACTGAGGGCGACCAGCGCCATAGCCCCGATCAATATGGGTGATTTTAATGCCAGTCCGAACCCAATCAATATTGTACCTACTGCTGGTGAAAACCTCAACGGGAATGCATATTGGGATTTCATCTCATCATCGAGGTTTCCGAATCCCTGCATATTTAAATTGTTCCTTGTAAATCCATTGATCTTTGTCATTTTTGAAACTCTTTTCATTCAATAAACCTTTTATGATTATGAAAGCAAATTTGCGTTTGCTTTAACATTCTCCAAGCCAACCCCAATCATACGGGAAATCCTATCCCTGCCAATTGGCAGCAATTCATTTGCCCATCTAATATACGTTCTCTGCGTCTCCGAAGTGAAAATTGATCAGATCTGATAACCTGACCGACAAGAGTATCCCTTCGCAAGAGCTTAAACCAACTGAAATTTCAGGAAAGAAAAGGTAGTCTTATTTGTTCTTATCAACCTGAATGTATTTCTGTGGTTCCTTCTCGAAATCCTTCTTACACCCTGGAGAGCAGAAATAGAACATCTGCCCTTTGTACTCGAACTTGATCGTCGCTGTCCTGGGATCTACATCCATACCGCAAACGGGATCTTTTTCCATTATTATCTCCTTTCAATCATTACCTTAACATATCATTGCATTGCATAATCTTCCAGAGTCATTTGGCCTTGCAGTTTATACGCTATTTTGCTTATTTGATATCCGATTAACAGACAATCCTGTGTATAACCCTTCGGCAGACAACCATGAGCAGAACAGGACAGGGTGAATTAACGTGTCTTCCATACCCAAACAATAGCTCCAAAAAAGTTCCCTCTATTGTGAAGAATAGGCAACCATCTTCAGATGGTTGAAGAACCTTTCAAGGTTACGAAAGGTTCAGGAAAATGCCTCTTCCAGGTATGGAAATCCATACCAGACAATACCCATCCCGAACAATAAACCAGTTACCATGCGCATGATGGAGTTGAAGGAACCCCAGGCATCCCCGGCATAAAAAGAAGGCGGCAGGCTGTTTCCAGTCAGGTTGGCAAGCCACAGGTTGCTGGCGCGGAAACCTGTCACCGCTCCCTGCACATCACTCAGAAAATGGCTGCCCCCGTCTAGTGCCATGGGCAGCAGCATCAACAGGAACCCCCACAAAGGGAGGTCAGGTAAACGGCGTCGAAGCGGATACCAGACCAGGGCAGCAAGTGGAATGCTGGTGTACATCGAAATCATGCGGTCAGACCAGGCGACCTTCCAACCCATTTCAGGATTGCCAATGAATTGCCTCAGCGCAAGGATATTATTGGGATCACTTACCCCGGAGGCGTTAAGTATTGTTCCCAGCGGGTAACTGAACTGGCTTCCGAACAGGAAGTAGGAACGCTGTGGAAGCTGGTGGCAGAGGAAGGAATAAACAAAATAGATCGCCCGCGCAGGGAATTCCCAGCCCAGGTACATGAAGAGCGGAGCAAGGAAAGGGGTAATTACGAGCACGAATAACGCAGCCAGTACGATCATGAACCAGGTGCGTGATGAGGAAATACGCTGAGGATCCATTTCTGAAAGTCTACTGGCAATATGGATTGGCTTAAAGGGCTGTTTCACTCATCCAGGCATAGGCAAAACGGCGTATCCCAGGTTCAACGGAAAAAACGAAAATGGGATTTAATAAAAAGTATCCTGCCTTGATCGTTCTACGAGGAATAACTCAGCGATCCAGCAGGAAGAGGCGGTCGATGGTCAGATACTGTTCGGTCTTCAGTCTGAAGCCGCCTGGCAGGACCTGGTTGCTGGCGATATCCACCTGGTTGAAGTTCAGGTCGTAACCATTATCGGTGTTCTCCCGGCGAAATACCAGTAGGGATTTTCCATCAGCACTCCAGGACAGTTTCTCGGTAATCCGGCCTTCCACGAGGTAAAGATTGGCGGCTATTCCCGGCCAGCGCACCAGGGTGTGCCAGTTATCGGTCACCTTGCCGGAATAGGAACTGACCATGACCGTACTGAGCGCCAGAGTGGTTCCATCCGGAGACCAAGCCATGTCGATCAGGCGGTTGCTGCCGGGCATCCATAATCCCCTGGACTCGCCATCCTTCACCAGGGTCAGGTAGAGCGAGGTCTCGTCACTGGATTGAATGAATGCCAGGGTTCCATCCGGGCTGATGGCGACCACACCTGGATAATTGACCGCTTGGGAAGCGCCGCCTTCCAGGGAAGTGACGAACAAGGCATCCAGCGAGCAGGAAAGGTCAGGCTGACAGCTGCCTGTCTGCCAGTAGATTTTGCCCGGCAGGCGGGAGGGAACGAGCGCCAACGGGGTTTCAGCGGGCTGGGTCAGGTGCTGCTGATCACCGTTCGCAAGGAGATACACCCCGCTATCCCCCCCTGTTTCCAGGATGGCAGCCACGCGTCCATCCGGCAGGTAGTAGGCTGGCTGGGGACCGGTACGTATCAACTTGTCAGTGAGGAGCTTTTGCTCCCCAGTGGATATTTCAATACTGTAGAGCTGGTTCTGGAAACGGGCCAGTACCTGTTTACCGTCCGTGGAGAGATCCACGAGGGTCAGACCGGGAGAAGATAGGGCGAACCAATTATCTCCATTCAGGTCACCTGTGAAGATGCCCAGGTTTTCTTTAAGATCAAGGCTGGTGCGGGAGAGGTCCAGCAGTACGCCGGGCAGGTTTGGGGTTACAGCCGAGAAGGGCTGTGCCAGGCTGTAGGGCAGGGTATCCAAAGAGGAAGGAGTGAAGGCAGGGTCAGGGGTCTGTACAAACGGGCTGGTCGTTGTGGCCGGGGTGACGACTGCCTGCCCGGAGACAGCGCTGCGAACGGCGTCCAGCACCTGCAGAGCGGTAAAACTGCGCATGTTCCAGGCATCCACGGTGATATGGAAGCCTTCCGGATCACGCTCCCAGTCAATGCCCTTGCCGGGCAGGTTCTGCACTGATCGCCAGAAGTTCCACATGGGGATGTCATATTCATACGCCAGCTGGGCAACTGTCAGGTTGATGCTGTTATCACCTTCGACGTTGTCGGCTTTGGTGGCCAGGATCGGCAGAACACCTTTTGAGATGACATAATCGATGATCTGGCGCATGTAGGCGGCATAACTATCGGGTGTGCGTCCCTTAAACCAGAATTCCATGCTGATGATGACGATGCTGGGTTTATGGATGCGGATCTCGCACTCCAGCGGGGTTTCCCCTGCATTGCAGGCAACCGGGTCTGCCCAGAGGGGCAGGAGAACCGAGGGGGCTGTGAACCCGCCGCGAACAGCCTGGCTCTCACGGATGAACGAACCGGAGAAATAATCTATGGTGTTCTGCAGGTATTGGAACTGGTCCGTCAGGTCATACAAACCGGGTTTATCGTAAATACCGAGGAAGGATTCCGGGATGTTCTGGCAGTCGCCCACCTTGGAAAAGGCTTTCGGTTCATTACCCATTGAAAGACCCTGCTCGTATATCTGGATGGCGTGCGGACTGATCTCGGGAATGACCGGCCACTGCTGCCATTGTTCAGGTTTCAGACGCAGGTCGGGTGTGGGTGTGTAGTAGGTGGTTGCTGTTGGAGACGGGCCGGCAGTCAAGCTGGCATCAATCGTTGTCGTGGTTGAAGGATTGCCAGAGACCATTTGCTCCATGCCATCAACAGGAGTGGACTGTAAAGTCGGGGCACAGCCTGCCAGCAGGAAAGCGGCTGCCAGGAGGAAGGTGATGATCTTTTCTATTTGGAAGTTGTTATTTTTCAACATAGAACCCAGATTATACGCCAAAAATTCCATTGCCTGGCAGAGGAAGCCTGTCGAAAACACTCTTGGCAGACCTTTAAAAGCAGGTACAATCCATTTATGCCCGCCATCAACAGCAAACCCGATACTCAGCGGCTGAGCGTTCTGCTGGCCACCATCCTGCTGGCTTACGCCCTGACACGGGTGATCAATACCCCTGATTTCATCTTCCAGGTCACCCTGGCTGGCCTGGACCTGGCTTTGTCCCTGAATGTCAACATGGCGTTTTCCCTGCTGGCGGGCGGCTTGGCTGCCACAGGAGTGGACTGGCTCCTGCGGGCACATCCTTCCATTCAGCAAGGGGAGACGGTTGAACACTGGCTGCTGCCAACACTGAGCGCCCTGGTGCTGGGAGTTGCATTGTATGCCATGCCGACCAGCATCGCCTGGTGGGTCGGTTTTGGATTAGGCGCTCTCCTGCTGATGGCCATCTTCCTTTCTGAGTATGCGGCAGTCGATCCGGGTGATGCAAGCTACCCGACCGCCACGGCGGTACTGTCAGCCATCTCGTACGTGATGGTGCTGATCCTGGCCATCGCACTGCGGGCTTATAATTTGCGGGTCATCGTGGTGGCACCAGCCCTATTCATTACCAGCGGACTGGCCTCCCTGCGGATCATTCACCTGCGCCTGAACGAACGCTGGGAGTTTGCCTGGGCGGTCGGCATTGCCCTGATCACCACCCAGTTGGGAAGCGCCCTGCATTACTGGCCCATGAGTCCGGCTCAGTTTGGATTGGCGGTGCTGGCGCCTGTATATGCCCTGACCAACCTGGCTGTAAACCTGGTGGAGGAAGTGCCCCTGCGCAGGGCGGTGATCGAACCAGCCATCATCCTGGCTGTTCTGTGGGGGATGGCGATCCTGTTGATCCCATGACCAGCGAACTTTCCATACCTGTATCCATCTGGCGTCAGATGCGCAGGCATGTGACCCGCCGTGCTCCAATGGAAGCATGCGGCATGCTGGCTGGAAAAGATGGAATGGTTACCATCAGCCAGGGAATTCGAAATGATGAACACAGCACGGTGCGCTACCGAATGAACCCAAAAGAACAGCTGCGTGCATTCAACTGCTTTGAAGAACTGGGATTGGATGTGCTGGCGATCTACCATTCCCACCCTAACGGACCTCCACATCCATCTGCAAGCGACATCAGGGAAGCCGCGTATGCGGTAGTGTATGTCATCTGGTCTCTCAAAGACGGAGAATGGAATGCAAATGGGTTCCGGATCGAATCCGGACAGGTATCTGCGGTCAGGTTGCAGGTTGATCAAAAGAGCAACTAACTTCCCTGTATCGTGTTTTGACCATTGTCAAAGGAATTCATAGACCTGCCATGAAGAAATTCTGGCAGACAGGTTGGAGGTTGTAAATGTTCATTGTTCGTGATGTGGGTCTTCTCCTGATCGCATATATCCTTGGCTCGATCCCCTTCGGGCTGCTTATCGTCCGCTGGAGAACCGGCAAGGACCTGCGGGTGGTTGAATCCGGGCGTACTGGCGGTACGAACGCCATGCGGGCTGCCGGCATTCCTGCCGGGCTGCTGACTGCCATCATGGACGTGCTTAAAGGCGCCAGTGCGGTTTGGCTGGCACGTGCTATCGGCAGCGGTGACTGGATGACTTTCCTGGCACCCATTGGGGCGGTAATCGGGCATAACTATTCCATCTTTCTGATCGAACGGCGGGACGGCCGCATCAGACTGCGCGGTGGAGCCGGTGGAGCACCAGCAGTGGGTGGTGCTTTTGGTTTGTGGCCGCTTTCTATTTTTATCATCGTTCCAATTGGATTCGCGGTCTGGTTCGGAATCGGATATGCCTCGGTGGCAACCATGTCCATTGCTCTTGTTGCCACCATTGTCTTCCTGGTGCGCGCTTTAATGGGAATTTCTCCCTGGGTTTATGTGCTCTATGGTGTGCTGGCAGAGATCCTGCTGGTGTGGGCACTGCGTCCGAACATCAAGCGATTGCGGGAGGGCACCGAACGCCTGCACGGCTGGCGCGCCAAGCGGAAGCACGCGGAGGGCTCGAACCATGCCCCCATATCGGGGAAATAATATACGCTTCGTTAGCAGTGAAAAGTCTCCCTTACTCCGGGAGACTTTTTTTATTAAACCTTGCGAAGGTTGTAAACCTCCCCTAGTCGGGACTATAGTCGCAAGGTTGTTAACACTCTGGTGAGTTGAGGGCGGGACGCCCGAGACAAGAAGTCACCCGCATAGTGGGTGGTCTTAACTGTTCACCTTGTTTCACTTTTTCTTGATGGTTTTCTTCCCTATTGTTTTGGGTTTTGACCCTGGTTTTGCTTTTGGTTTTACCTTTGCTTTCGGTTTTGCTTTTGTTTTGGATACTGCCTTTGGTTTGGGAGTAGCTTTCGCTTTTGCATTTTTCCGTTCTTCCCTCTTTTTTTCACGTTCATCCAGGTAGATGTCGCGAGCCTGCAGGTAGAGGAATTTCAGGTTATTGCGGTGCAGATCAACCGCCAGGCCGCCCAGATGAACCCGGCTCTTGCCGCAGTCTTCAATGGAAAACGAATCCATGTATTCCTGCGGTTCTCTTCTACGGGCTGCTGTCTTGGCCACCTTGCGGATCTTTGCCAGGTATGCCAGGTTTTCCCTGACAGCGGTTTCGATCTCTCCACGCAGGATAACCTCGCCGTGTCCCTGGATGATGTTCTCAAGGCTCATTCGTCCGATCTTCTTAATGGCTTCGGTGATCTGGTCAATGCTGCCATCCACGACGTAGGGGATGGGCATGAAAGCATCCCCGGCGAAAAGGATGCGATCCTCTTCGACGAAAACCGAAATACCATCCGAGCTGTGGCCGGTAGAGGGGCTGATGGCAAGGTTCTTCTTGCCGACTCGCAGCTTGAGGGTTCCCTGGTTGAAGACGATATGGGGTAGAACGATGCGGGTCTGCCGGAAGGAAGGATTCTGTTTCTTGACATTCTCGAGGGCTGGGACGCCACGCTCGACCATCAATTTACGGCAGTTGCTGTGGGCGATGACGGTGGCAGAGGGGAAAAAGCAGTTTCCCCAGGAATGGTCGGCATGGTAATGGGTGTTGATCACGTAGCGGACCGGCAGCTGGAGCTCATGCTCGATGAACTCGCGGATGGAGATGGTTTCTTCAGGCATGGCCAGGGTGTCGATGACGACTGCCCAGTGCGGTCCGGCTACCACGCCGGAGGTCACCTGGGCATAGATCTCACTTTGGAACCAGTAAACGTTATCAGATACGCGTTCGCGGTGCATTTTGCGGTAATCCTCTTCTATGAATTTCCCGGGTATCAACCGCTTTAAATGGAGGCGGTTTGATCATCCGGTTCGCAGTAACATTATCATAAATGGGGGGTGAAAGTCAAGAAAATGTCATTTTTGGTACAGAGAAAAGGTTGGAAGGGAGACTGGGATCAGCCTGGAGAGGTAATTGGTGATGATTGTTTGTTGACGGAAGCCCCTGGGCGTGTTAAAATGCCTTTCGCAAGGGCGAGTAGCTCAATGGCAGAGCAGTGGCCTTTTAAGCCATTGGTTGAGAGTTCGAGTCTCTCCTCGCTCACTAGACGAGGCGGCATCCAGCCGCCATCGTCTGTGCCGGGCGCACGAGCGACCGGCGCTTGTATTATTCATCGCAGAGTTGTATATCAGGTGCATTAGCACCTGATGCTAGCCGAACCAGCTTCACGAAGTCCCGGTGCTTTTCCGGGAAGCTGGCACATCGTCCCCATCTTATGTTTTAGGGGATAGGCTGCATCGAACGCAAGGGCGTCCGATGCTGTTATTAATCAGTGTAAAAGGATTTTTAGTTGCGGGTCTGAGCGGCGTAAAGATGATCGGTTCGGCTGCATCCATGTTGAAAGCCGCCATCCGGCAGTTTCCCAACCCCAGATTGGCTGCCACCATGATCAGGTGATCCATGGCAATGGCTACATCGATCATGCTGGCGTTGAAGCCATTTGGAAGAGATCGGCTCGATCAATATTACCAGATCCAGTAATTGATATTTTCTTCCCCTCTAAGGTTTGCGGGGAATGATTCCCAGTGATTTTCCGATGGGGGAAGCTTGATGCGACACCCAATCAGCGCCTGATTCTTCTGGGAGACCAAGTTCTCTGGCGATCTGAACACACAGTTTCCAGGCATGCAGCATCTCAGGGTGGTCTTTTGTGGGGTTCTCGCGGATCGCATGCATTAAATAGTCATCGAGCCACATGACTTCTGCCAGTTTCTGCTCCAGAGCCAGGTCCCGCTTGACGGCATCAGCCATGCGCAGTTCCCACCCATCCATTGCTATTGGTCTGGCGGCCATGTTGGGAGTGAGCATGATTGGATTATATTGGACTCTCGCTTTCCGGGAGCGGATCACTCGCAAGTAGAGTCCACCGAGCGCCATTCCTACCAGCAATCCAGGCAGCAGGTTGGATGGAAACGACATGTCCTTCAAAAGAAAATATGATAGCACTGGTCCGATTATGGAGCAAATAAGCAAAGCCGCACATCCTTTGCGGACAACATCGGGTTCCATGGATGGGATTTGATTCATAGTTCCTCCTTGTGAATTTATCGGATTTTTAGTTTCACCAGCCTGCGCGATCTTCAGTGCTTGAACGATCTTTTCCTGGACACTCTGGGCTTTGGTATCACCCGGATCATCTGCAGTTACTTGCTTGATCATTTGCAAGGCTACCTCCAAAACAGAGATATACTCGCCGGGATCTACCGAAAGCCCTGCCTGGCGCATAGTCCGGTCGCTCCGGGCTGCAATGTTTATGGCAGCTTTACAATATAAAAGAATTACTTCCCTCCATTCTTCCGATCCAGGTTTAAACTGTAATTCTTTATAGTTTTCCACCAGAAGGCGATAGATGGAAGCTGCTCCTCCCAGGTGTGGTGAGTCAAATAGGTCGGGTTTAAAACCATCCGCCATCCAGATCATGACCTCCCACCAAGGGAAAAGTTTTTCGTACGATTTGTGAATGATCGGTCGCTGTCCTTTCAGGATCGGATTCTCAGGCTGAATCTTTTCCAGACGATCAGCCCATTGATCATATTCAACATAGGAAAGGGACAGCAGCATAAGGTTTTCGCAACTGTTCGCCTCGATCTGCTTCAGCATTGCGCCTTGGATCACGCCCTTGCTTTGTTCCAGGCCATTCAGCGCAGCGTGAAAATAAGTGCGCGCTTTCTTACCATCGCCAATCTTCTTATGGCATATTGTGCCCAATTGGTATGAGAGGAAGGGGGTATGTTCCGGATATTTTTGCAGAAGGTCTTCCAGCAGCTGGCAGGCGCTGGCAAATCTCTCCTGATCTATATTGAGCTGCACAGGATCAAATTCCTCACGAAACGACATGCCTGGCTCCTTCAAATTCACAAGAGAAGAGAAGTGATCCATTCCCGATGAGGATTTGTGACCTGGTCCACTGCCCTCCCTGTGCCAGGCCTGAAATGGAAGTACTGGCGGAAAAAACAGTTTGGACCTTATAAGTCAGGCCGTCGAGGCGGAAAAGAGTACCGTTGTTACACAACAAATAGATCCCGGACCCGTCGCGCGTGAATCTCGCTTCCAAAACACTCGCATCCACACCTTTTAATGATACATCTTTTTCGTCGTGCTCGGTATACTCTTTTGGGGAACCAATTTTAATATGCCTTCCATCTCCCCAGAGCGAAAGGAGCCGCTCTTGAGAAGGGTCATAAGCCATGGCAATCAAGGGGCCATCCTCGATTGGGAAAAGGCGCTCGGACCGATTCGTTACATTTCCGCCCTTAGATATATTAAAAAATACCATAGTTGCGATCGTGTCCGTCCCAAACCGGGTCTGGGTCATGCAGGTACCTGACCAGATAAGCAGGTTCTGGACGCACAGGACCCGGGATTGTCCGATATCCTCAAAACCTGTCTCACAGATCATTCGGCATTCTTTGTCGTGAGACAAAAAGTAAATTCGACCACTGCTGTCTGTCAGCCAGAACCCAGCAAATGGATCTCCAGCGACACTTGTCGTATTCGGGGGAATTCGGGTTACCCACTCGGCTTTCTGTTTGCCGGGATCTACCCAAACTGCCCGACCCAGGAAAGTACGCACAGCCAGCACGTTATTAAAGCCATCCTTATTGAATAGAAATACCGATGGTCGATCCTGGTTGTCAATTAATGTAACCGATCCTGAACGACTATCGAATAGCCAGGTCCCATTCTCGTTCTCCTGGACTGCAAAAAAGGAAGGTGCCTCTTCGATTTGGAACACAGCATGCACAGGAAGGGATTTGGAACCCTTGCTGGAAATGATGCTGAATCGGACAGCAGACAAAGCAGATACCAGGTCGAATTTTCCATCCGGACGTGCATGCAATTGTTGCGATCCGCTGAATTCTGGACCGATGCCTTCGATCAAATGTAGCGAGGTTGCTACTCCCGGCAGGTAGTTATAAAGCCTGTTTGTTTTTGATACCCAGACCAATTCGCGCCCGGTCCAGGATAAACAGGAGGTTGTCTCGCTCAGCGGGATATCATCCACTATATTAATATTTCCTGCTTCGGTCTTAAAAACGATCATTTTTCTTTTATTGAATGCAACCGCAAAGCGTTCTCCGCAGGCACAGTGATCTTCGATGTCCAATCCAGGCAAGAAAAGGGACGCAAATCCTTCTGCCTGGCCAACGGAGACGATCCATGTCCCGCCCGTATGCCGTATCAGGAAAACCAGGTGTCCGCTTGGCGATACAACCCCGCTTAGTTCACCCCCGGCTATCTCGCGGGGAATTTCCTGCTGATAGAATTCCTTTATTTCTTGCGCAGGCGAAAAGCGTGCGATCACACCAGAATTCTGCTGATACCACAGGTCATAGTCAATGAACCCCATGCCGGGACCACCAAACTCAGGTACCTGATATTCCAGCGTCGCAACGTTACGCTGACCAGTCATAGATCCAGCGCTGTTGAAATCCAAATTGAGCACGTCGGCTTGCCCATTCTCAAAAGCGATGGCAATGTATTTCGCATCAGCTGAACAATACAAAGCGGTGGGTCGGATCAGGCGCAGGTTGATTACTTGTGGAAGTTCCAGCCCACGCTCCAGATCGATGATCCCAATTTGTCCGATCCTTTTAACGAATAAAGTGATCGAACGATCAGCCGCAATAGCCGAGGCAACTGGTGCTTCGAGAGCACATTGGGTCAGAAGATTCAACTTCCCTCTGGAGGCATCGCTTTCTCCAGAAGACGGTATGGGGAGGGGTTCAAGATGCAGCCATGGACGGAGCCATTGGTTTCCTTGAGTAAGTGCGTTCGCCTGGAGAAGTGCTTCCGGGAATCCTTCATGCTGAATGATAGTGAATAGCAGTCCGCGATGCTTGGAGAGCCGCTGGGCGTGCTTCCTCAGGAGATTGCTGTATTGACTGGCAATATTTTGGTATTGCGGCGGAAGGAGATTGTAATCTTCGATCAACTCATATAGGTCACCCAGCCTGCTACGCGCATCCAGGTATGGAATGCTGCACAACAGATCTGCCAGACGCTCGTATTGCTGGGATTCCGCCAGGTGGTATGGCACTTCCTCCAGGGAGTGAATATTACATTGGGCTTTTTGCGATTGAGCACTGAAATAGTCAGCCAGCAGCTTGTGCCAATCAAAACCGGTTCTTGTGGGTAGGTTTCCTGCTTCGTTTCGGTAGCATGCCAGCGCAGCTTGTTTAAAGCTTTCAAAGAAGAAATCAAACCGCCCTTCACGGGATGAAAGGTACGAACGCAATTGTCGCAGATAAAGATACACACTGTCTGATGCCATCTGCCGGTTTGAATCATTGTCTTCCATTTCCAGCGCATGGATGAATAGACCAATCAATTCCTCACGAGAGAGACCCTTGCGGGCATGTGCCAGAAGACCAAACAGCAAAGGCACAGCTTTTTGTGGGTCGATTGGAGAATAGGCGGGGTCGTTTTCAAGACGCCTGAGGAGCCCTTCGAAAGCTGAGACAGGCGTCTCCCCGAAATCCGTGCGTATCTTCTCACCCAGGTTGTCATAAGCGCCAAACACGCGCAGTTCAGATAATATTACTTTGAGAAAAAGAGGGTTCTCTGCTCCCGGGGAACTGATCAGTTTTTTGATGTGAGGCTCATCCAGATCTTTCAAGTACTGGCTCAAATAAGTCTTCACCAATTTGTTGCGGTCGTCCGGATCCTTGAATGGTCGCACATCTAAATGCTGTACTTTTCCCGCCAATTGCTGGTACAGTTCTTCAGCCTCCGGATTGCCGCGCTTGAAACTGACGATCAACTTTACATTCCTTGGTAATTCATATGGAAGCCAGGCAAGATCAGCAAGGCCTGATTCGAGCTGGTTTAACGCATCCAGTACAAGAATGGTTTTTCCCTGTTTTCCTGCAGATTCAAGCAGCCTCAGCCATTCCTGACGCAGCTTTTGAGGATCCTCCGGGATATCGATACCGATCTTCCCAGCCATTTCTTTCAGTTCGCGTACCAAGAAATGAAGTAGTGAATTGACCGTTGTTGAATGATTGCTCCTGCCAATGAACCGGTAGTGGACTGTCTCACCCGGCTTCTGGTTTTGAGAGTCGTTTCGGTAATGGTCGATCCACTTGGCAAGCAGGATGGATTTTCCTGTACCAGCTGGTGCGGTCAGGACAAAGATCTGATTAGATGGTCCAAGGATATATTCGTCTAACTCCTTGAAATCGTTTCCCCTGGAAATGAACTCTTCGCTGGATACAAACAGGAACTGGCCCTGCTGGTCGATCTCTTTTTGCAGATCGGTCATTTCATCGGACTCGCCATGGTCTGGGTATCGGGCTGCAATGGCTTGCTGAAGATCCTCAAGAATGACCTGGTCGAGTGGAAATGACTGGCACTGAAAATCGGTCAATCGACCAGGAATTCCGAGTTCAGGTGTGTTCAGGTCAGGATTCCAGTGTGCGGTGTAAGCATGACCAGGCAGCCCGGTTGCTGGGATTTTCTCGGTGCGCCATTTTTCCAGTTCCTGATCGTCGTCGGCATTCCCATTGGTAAATGTATTTCTCAGTTCGGGCGGTTTTTCAGGAATATCTTTGAGATATGAATCCTCTCTCAGGAAAAAGAACGCATATTTTGCTGGTTCGTAGTATTCCCCCGGTTTATTGGGAACAGGTTGTTTTCCTCTGCGGAGCGGGTCCAGGAGTGCATGGATGATCTCCAATTCGGTGGCAGAGGATCCACCGGCATACCTTTCCTTAAGGATTGGGAATTCATCATAGGTGGCACTGGATATGCCATCCTTCGGGGGAACCCAGCCGCGCCGCTGCCCAAGAAAACAGACAAAGAAAGGACGACAATCGTCGATCCGGTCAAGACATACCTTGATCGTGTTCTTATTCTTTGAATCTTTTTCGGTCACCCCCCAGCGCAGGTCTATGTCCACCAGGCGAAGCCTGCGCAGTTCACACCACTCACTTAATTGGGGAAAAACGCGTTTGATCAGGTAATCCCGTTCGGCATGCATGTCCTTGAAGGTGCTGCTGATAAAAATGTGGACATTTTTCCATTGTGTGATCAAGATTACCTCACAAGATCAATCGCCATTATTTCTTTACGCTCTTGTCCGATTACAGCGGCTTCGTATTCTATTGAAGGTTTGTGATTAATTTGCATTTTTTTGAGTGTCTGGGTGCGGTGCAGCATATCGCCTTTAACAGTATGGGTATGGGCTTACTTTTCTCCGGCAGAAATTCATATCACATTTTCGAAGTCCAAAAGGCACCATTTATTATTCCCGCACTGACTTCAAACTTAGGTCAGGCAGATAAACCTTCACGCCGTGCCAGGATCAAGTCTGTGTATTCCTTGATCCTTTCACCTCACTTTCCACCATGAACGTTGAACGAAATCATGCCTGCTAATGGATGTTAAACACACATCCCTTATTCATATTCTATTCATCTTATTATGAAACCGGGTCGCTTGTTTTTTTTATGCACCAAACCTGGTTCTCCATCTTCCGAATCTATTGTATACTGCAATCTGCAGTTTTTCAACAGGACACAGCACGCCAAACCGGAAATCCCCTCCCTTTTTGAGGGGATTTCATTGGAAGATGATGCCCGGGTACTACCCAGTCGGGCGTTCCGTCAAATATTTTTCGATGGTTACGAAAGGAATACACAGACTGGATTGAGGTTCCTATGAAATCCGAAACACCCGTAGAAAAAATAGCCTACCTGGAATTTGTGGTCATCGTCTTCATGATGATGTCCCTGATGGCGCTTTCCATCGATACCATGCTGCCAGCTTTGCCCCAGATGGGTCTTGACCTTGGTGTACAGGACCCCAATGATCGCCAGCTGATCATACCGGTCCTTTTCCTGGGGTTGTCGATCGGACAGCTGTTCTTTGGTCCGCTTTCGGATAAGACCGGCAGGAAACCAGCCATCTTCAGCGGTTACGCCTTGTTTATAGTGGGAGCCCTTGTTTCTGTTTTTTCCACCAGTTTTCCGATCATGCTGTTCGGGCGTTTTCTGCAGGGATTGGGCATCTCGGCACCGCGCATTGTTACACTGGCTCTGGTGCGGGACCGCTATGCAGGCCGGGCGATGGCGAAGGTCATGTCCTTCGTGATGACCGCCTTCATCCTGGTTCCCATGCTGGCTCCTTCATTGGGACAAGCCATCCAGAACTATTTCGGTTGGCGGGGTGTTTTCGTGTTCCTGATCGGACTTGCCCTTACCACCCTGGTCTGGTTTGCATATCGAATGCCGGAAACCCTGGCTGCGAACCAGCGTGCTCCGTTCTCCCTCAATCGAATTGTGGCTGCCGCACTGGAAGTGATGAAGAACAGGACAGCACTTGGCTATTCACTGGCAGCTGGGCTGGTTAGCGGAGCTTTCATCGGCTACATAAATTCCGCCCAGCAGATCCTCCAGGAGCAGTATGCCCTTGGAGAACAGTTCCCGCTTTATTTCGGAGTGATCGGTGTTTCGATCGGAATGGCATCTTTTCTTAATGCAAGACTGGTTGAGAAATATGGCATGCGATTCCTGGTGAACCGTTCACTGGTCATGATCATCCTGATCGCCTGCCTGGGATTTTTGGCTGCCCTGCAATCAGCCGGACAACCACCGCTCTGGATATTGATCGGCTACCTGATGCTCACCTTTTTCTGCATCGGTATCCTCTTCGGAAATCTTAACTCCCTGGCGATGGAACCCCTCGGACACCTGGCTGGTATTGGGGCTGCGGTGGTTGGTTCTCTCTCCACCTTCATCTCCATGCCGCTGGGCACCATCATCGGGCAGAATTTCAACGGGACGGTCTTCCCCATCATTGCCGGCATGGGCATACTGATAGCATTATCCCTTCTGGTTGTGCGCTGGGCGGAAGTACTCAATCCACAGGAAGCGCTGGAGTAAACAGGGCAAACACGAGATTGATGTGACAGTATTTCGTTTATAAATTTGGCAGAAGCCGCAGGAACACTTCCACGACCTTTGGATCAAAATGCTTCCCGGATTGCTCCCGGATGTATTCGAGTGCCTTTTCCTGCGACCAGGCTTTGCGATAAGAGCGGTCTGATGTGAGCGCATCGTACACATCCACCACGGCAAAGATGCGTGCCGAAAGCGGAATCAGGTCACCCTTCAAGCCGCGCGGATAGCCGCTGCCATCCCATTTTTCGTGATGGCAGTAGGGTATGTCCAATGCCGGTTCCAAATAAGAAATGGGAGCGAACATATCAAATGCATATTGAGGGTGTTTGCGCATGGTCAGCCACTCATCATCACTGAGTGGACCAGTTTTACGCAGAATTTCATCTGGAACCCCAATTTTTCCCATGTCGTGCAGGAGCGCTCCGCGCCGAATATGCAGCAGTTGGCTGTCGCTGACTTTCATGTTCTTCGCTATTTTCAACGTGATCTCAACCACCCGCTGGGTATGTCCTTCCGTCTCACTGTCACGCAGGTCGAGAGCTTTTGACCACCCCTCGATGGTGGCATCGTAAGCTATCATCAATTCCTGGTTTGAGCTTTGCAGATCATCAAAAAGGGAAACATTGTCAATGGCAATGGCAGCCTGCCTTGCCAGGATCTCGACTTGTTCCATCCATTCCTGCCCGGGTGATAAAGGTGTTCTGTTGAAAATCTCCATCACTCCCTTGACCAGTCCCTTGGCGATCAAAGGTACCGACAGGTAGCTGACAAAACCCTCGCTGGCCAGCCTGATCTCATTTGCCAGAACACCATCTTCCACAGCCAGGTCAGGTATATGAATGACTTTTTTCTCAAGTGCGGACTTGCCAGCCAGGCCTTCTCCAAGCTGCAACAAGGTATAGTGGAGGACATTGGTTCGAAAACCAATGCCGGATTTGTATTCCAATGTTCGGGAATTGGCATTGAACAAAAGTATATCGGCAGCATCCACATTCATATGGTTTAAGACCTGTCCCAGGAGAATGTCCAGGGTCAGGTCCAGGTCAACACCACCGCTGATAGCCATATCGATCTTGCGCAGAACCTGGACGAACTCCAATCGCCGGGAGGTCTGTTCGAAGAGGCGCAGTTTTTCAAGAGCGGTGGCGAGCGTTCCGGCGATGGTGAGCAAGAGGCGCTCATCGTTTTCAGTGAAAGCATTCACTATCTTGCTCTCGGCATTGATGACTCCCAGGAGCTGGTCATTGATCGAGATGGGTACACATAGCTCAGATCGCGTTTCTTTGTTACTGCTTAAATAGTTGGCATCCTTTTGCACATCAGGAATATTTAAAGGTTCCAGGCTGGCTGCCACACGCCCAACGACACCTTCTCCTAACCGGATTATGATATTGTTGAAATCCTGGAAATCTTCTTCTGTAACACCAATATTCGAATGTTGCGGACGCAAGCCCTGAGACTGCTGATCAAACAGGAGGACTCCACAGGAATCCGGGTAGAGGGATGTGCTGATGATCTGCGTGACGTTGGTAATCAATTCGTCGCTACTGGAGGCTCGTGAGCTTGCCCTGGCAACCAGCTGAAGGACGGTAAGCTCGTTCAATTGACGCAGGATCGCCTTTTCTGCTTCCTTTTTAACGGTGATATCTTCTCCGATACTGGTCATGCCTAAAGACAAACCTCCAGGAGAATTCATCAATGAATTATTCCAGCGAATAAGCCTTTCGGTACCGTCTTTCAAGATAATTGGATTTTCATGCTGGTGTTCAATATCACCCATGAAAATCGCATTGTTTAAAAACTGCTTAAGTTCCAGCTGGATCGGAGATGGGATGAAAGTATTTGACCAATCCTTGCCAATCAATTCATTTCGTGAGTAACCAGAGAGCTTAATAAAATATGGATTGACATAAGTTATTTTGCCTTCGCCATCCAGCTGGATGGCTATTAATTCCATGTTTTCCAATGTAGTCCGAAAGCGGTTTTCGGATTCGCGCAGGGCTTCCTCGGCTTGTTTGCGTTCGGTTATATCTGTTAGGGTACCTTCATAGGATGTAACCCTGCCGTTCTGGTCAATAATGGCACGTGCATTTTCAATGGCAATAATGTGACTGCCATCCTTGCGCTGGAATGTTACTTCGAGATTGTGCGCTTCGCCAAATTCATTGATCTTATTCAGGGATGCATCCCTGTCAGATGGATTCACATAGAGATCACTGACGTTCTTTTTCAGCAATTCCTCAAGCGAATCAGACCCAAACATCTTTACCAAAGCAGGATTGGCAGCCAGCAACTTTCCATCTGTGGATGTACTGAAGATACCATCCGGGATGTTATCAAAGAGTGAACGGTATTTGGCTTCCGATTCCTGGGTTAGTCTTTCTGCCTGCTTGCGTTCGGTGATATCTTCCGTTAGCGCAACCACCTGCTCAACCCGATCATGGTCATTCATAATGGCGTAATAATATTGTGATACCCATTCAGTTTTGCCATGCCTATGCTCAATGACTTTTAGATCTGGCAGATAAAGGGTGCCGCCTTTTTCATAGATGCGACACACATCTGCCTGGTATCCCTCCAGGTATTGATCGCGTTCATCAAAAAAGAAGGTTTCGTAGCGTTCCTGCAATAACTCCTGGTATTCTTTTTCTGAATAATTCCAGATCTTTAACCAGGCCGCATTGGCCATTTGCAGCTCCCCGAGAGAGTTACGCACCGAAATACCTATCGGCGAATGACTGATGATGGCTTGTTTAAAGAATTCGGCATCCCGCAGAGCTTGCTCGGTTTGCTTGCGGGCGGAGATGTCTAATTGGATATCCACAAAACCAATGGTAATCCCTGAATCATTTTTAATTGGATTGGCAGTTCCGCTTACAGTGATCAAACGACCGTCTTTGGTCTTATTGATCACCTCCCTTTTAACTTCCTGGCCAGATAAAAGGGAAATCCAAAATTTCTCGTAGTCTTCAGTTTTCTGATGACCACTTTTGAGGATACGAGGGGTTTTCCTGCCAACAACCTCTTCAGCAGTGTAACCATACAGACAGGTGAATTCGGGATTAATAAAAGTGAATATTCCCTTGGTGTCAGTCATGAAGATCACTTCACCGGAACTTTCCACAGCTTTTTTTAATTGGACCAATGTTATTTCTGCTTTTTTGCGCTCGGTGATATCACGCGAGACACCCATGACAGCATCAACCATCCCATCTTTATTTTGGATTGGAACCAGGGTTGTATCCAACCAGATATCACCTCCAGGAAAAGAGGTAAAACTTTCTGCCGAAAACGATTCAGCGGTAGAAAGTACATACTGCAACCCTTTTGCCTGATCCTCAGCAATTTCGGGCGGAAATAGTTCTGTGCGAGCCTTCCCCATCACTTGTTCAGGAGTTTTGCCAAACTGCCTTGCTGCCCGTTTGTTGACATACAGTACCCGGTCATTCTGGTCGATGACGTAGATCATGTCCGGGGAAGCCTCTGTCAGGCTGCGGTAACGTGTTTCAGATTCTTCCAATGCTTTCAGGGCCAGTTCCTGCTGCCCTTCCATGCGTTCTGTTTCGAGCACAGCATGGATAGCTTGCGGTAAACGTTGAATGTGACTGGGTGTTTTAAGGACGTAATCAGCTGCCCCGCGTTTCATCGCCTCCACTGCCACTTCTTCCGAGCCAGTACCGGTGACAAGGATGACGGGCAGACGTGGTTTTTTCGCTTTTACAATATCCAAGACCTGAAGACCTTCGAAACCGAGGATATGGAAATCACTCAGGATAAGGTCATATTCCCTCTCAGCGAACATTTTCTTAAATTCTGTGGCTGATGCTGCTTCATATAACTTAAAGCCACCGTGTTCTTTTTCCAACGCATCACGTACCAGTTCACGATCAAGGTTATTATCGTCAACATAGAGGATCCGGATCAGTTTATCAGCCATAAGACATCCTTTTTTAAGCAGCTTATCCTTTAGTAGGAATGTTACCTCTTAATCCGTCGGTGGGTTAACATTGAGCGTCAGCCAATAGTCATGGATCTTATAAATAACATCCAGGAATCCTTGGAATGAAACCGGCTTGACCAGGTAGCTGTTGGCACCGATATCATAGGAAAGGGCACGGTCTCCCTCCTCCTTGGACGAGGTGAGGACAATGACTGGCAGGCGTTTGAGGATGGGTGTTGTCTTAACCTGACGCAGGACTTCAAAACCATCAATGCCGGGTAGATTCAGGTCCAACAATACCAGGTCTGGCATGGGGTAAACGTTTCGGTCGGCGAAGCTGCCGCGGGCAAAAAGATAATCGAGTGCTTCCTGCCCGTTATTAACGATCTGGATCTTGTTGTTTAGTTTCGCCTCGTTGAATGCATCCAGGGTTAATTCGATATCCATGCGGTTGTCTTCCACCAGCAGGATGAGAGCTTTCCTGGTCATTTAATTTCTCTCCTTTGGTAATTTCACGTAAAAAGTACTTCCTTTACCTGGTTGCGATTCAAGCGTTATGGAACCGCCCATCAAATCCAGGGCTTTCTTGACAGTGGCAAGCCCGATACCGATACCCGAATATTCCTCCGTGGAGTGCAGCCGTTGAAAGATGGTGAATATCTTTCCCTGGTATTCAAGCGGAATACCGATACCATTGTCTTCCACAGCAATGATTACAACATTTTCGTCTTCTTGCGCAGAGATCTTTACCCGGGGAGCAGTTCCAACTGTGCGATACTTCAGTCCATTATCAACCAGATTGCTGAAAACCTGGCTCAACAACGTCCTGTCTCCGACAACGGTTGGCAGGTGCAAGGGAATGTCCAATGTGCCTTCGTTCTCAACCAGGAATGCCTGCAGGTCGCCAGCAAGTTCAGCCATTACTTCATTCAGGTTGACAGGTTCGTGATGAATACCAGACCTGCCAAGACGGGAAAATTTTAACAAATCATCGATCAAAACACCCATGCGGTTGCTGGCTTCAATGATATTCTCAATGTAATGCTGACCTTCAGCATTGAGGTTTTCCCGGTGACGACGGTTAATGATCTCGGTAAAACCGTTGATCGCCCGTAATGGAGCACGCAAGTCGTGGGAGACCGAGTACGAGAAGGATTCCAGCTCTTCGTTGGCAATCTGTAACGACCTGGTGCGGTTGGTAACTCTTTTTTCAAGTTCCAGGGCATTGCGCTGAGTTTCTTCGAAAAGACGGGCATTCTCAATGGAGAGTGCCGCCTGGGAGGATAGGGTCATGGTAAGATTTATCTCCTGCCCAGAGAGGGAATGGAGCCTTCCGATTGAACCAAGAATGAGTATTCCCACGGCCCTGTTTTCTATCAGAAGCGGCAGGTAGAGGATGGTTCGTAAGTCCCGTGCAGCAACGATCTCCTGCTCTGCTTCCGTGAGATCTGCCTGTTTCGTATCCGTCATGATGACTGGTTGACCATTCGCAAAGGCTTGTTGAATGTGGGGATGATCACTCAGTTTTGGGAGTCGGAAGGCATCGGGAAATTGGGGAGGCAAGGGAGGAGTGGCCGCCTCAAGGGACAACCCTTCTCCTTTGACCATGTAAAGAACTCCTGTATCCATTTCTGCAATCTGAACAGCGCTTTCAACGATCGTCTGCTGAATTGTCTGCACTTGACGCATGGAAGTCAGGTTTTGGCTGATCTGCAGCAGTTTTCGATATTGAGATTGTGAGGCTTGGAGGTTATTATGGGTCTGGTAGCGATCTTCTTCGTTCTTAATAAAAACACCGATCAGGAAGGTCGCCAGTGGAAAGATCAATAGGATGGGAAGCCAGATCTCGGCAATGATTTCAAATGCCTGCGGCCAGGGGATCAGTAACTGGCAAATCAGCATAACAACATGGGTGATGACACCTACCAGGTAAAGAACTCCCAAATCAATTTTTTCTGGATTGTTCTTATTCAATCGGCGGAAATAAAGACCTACTATAGAACAGGCAAATATCGTGGCAAGTCCAGCCCACACTCCTGAGCCACCAAGAGAAAAACGGTATAGACCGGCTATTACCGCGGCGATAAGGGCAGCAGGTCCACCGCCGAATAAACCAGCCAGCGTGAGGATGATCGAGCGTCCGTCATAAAAGATCCCGCTGGACAGCCGAAAGGGTGTCATCATGGCAATGATGGCGATCCCGCCGAACAGGATTCCGGTGAGGATCTTTTTCACCGAGGGGCGATCCTGAATAAAATTCAACAATCCGTAAAGGGTTGAAAGGCTGATCAGAAGGGCTGCATTGGTTATCAAGGCTTGTGCCATGCTTACAGACACCCCTTCCAGTGAACGCACTCGTTGATGCAATTAACTTGCATTTGGGTAATCATTCCACAACCTTTTGGATCAAACCCTTATGAATATGAATATTAGATGTGGTTTTATTTAATTGAGCAAATCGTGAAATCTTCCAGAAAGCGAAATTGGGTGATGCCAATATCCCAAGACCGAACAAGGTCGAAAAGACAATTAATCATGATAAATATTATATGATTATTTTTTATTTTCGGGTTAACAGCTCTATTAAGAAAAAACTGGAAACCACCATGATTTGTTTGCCAACCATTGTTCTATATGGATAGAGGTTATACAGCTTTATAAGAACAGAATAAGTAATGATTTAGTTAAACATGCGGAGAGCCCATTGATATCTGTTAGGTGCTGTGTTTGGGGAAGGTTTAAAAAATCAATATCCACTTAATGCAAAGGGTTTTGTACGAAAGGCGTTCAACCTGCCAATGTATCTCCTGTCCCGACCGGGGTGGCTCGCGATGTATCGCAACCTATGGGTCAACCTGTTACTGGCAGGCATAGGTGATCGTGCTGGTTCTTACCTGCCAGGAATGATTGAATATCTCCACAAAACAACTCGCTGTGTTTCCGGCTGGAACGAAAGTGATGTCCCCATATGTAGTGGTATTTGCTCCCAGTATAGCAATGGCGACGTTATCCCGGTACTCACTGGAACCGCTTTCGCTGTTGGAAGGGTTGCTACAGTTAAGAATAATATTGATAATAGCATAGTGTATACATTCACCCAGTGGTTTTTCCCCCTAATTCCTGCGATAGATATTTATAACATGAAAGACATTCAACGAGTTCTATTTGAGAGGAATTTGCGCAGGTGGCTATAGATGGAATGCAAGTATTGATTCTTTGACAAAAAACAGGTTGTTGAATAAAATCCACATTGTATACAGACTTGTTTTCAAAACCTCAGAAATATGACATAGAAATATTTTCCTTTGAAATAAAGATGATAATGACTATTCCATTTATCATTCACTAAGTGACAATTATGGAACCGGGAAACGGAGGAGCGTAATGCGGTATCTTAAATGGTTGGTGGTTGTAGTACTGGCAAGCGTGCTCGGAGTTGTTTTGGTCCAATTTATGAGCGTCCATCCCCTCCAGATGAGCCTGTACGAATTTGCAACATGCCTTGTTCTGGGTTTGTTGATCTGGGTCATTGCGGCAGGGTTTAAAAAGAAAGCGCTGTGGGCAGCGATCTTAATTTCACTGGTATTCTTTCTCATTGGTTATCTATCGATGACAAAGATCATCCTTGCCCGTGAGGACTTCAGGCCGGTACCCGAACTAACCAGGAAGCCGGGTGACCCGGGGTTGGGACATACGGCAGTAATCTATTTTACCCATGGAGAACCTGAAACCTACGATCCCATTGGCTGGATCAACCAGTTCAATGAATTTGACCACCAGGGCATTGATTTTATCCCCTTGATCGCACGACCATTTTTCTTCTATCAACTCAGGAATAGTTATCTCGAAGTGGGCAGGAGCAACCATCACTCCATGCACATTCAAATGTTAAAGAAATTGGAAGAAGCGTATCGGGTTGAAGGAGACGACAAGACAAAATTCTACCTGGCATTCCTGGATGACAATCCCAGGCCGGACGCTGCCGCCATACAAGCGCTGAACGAAGGGGCAAGCAGGATCATTGTAAGCGAGGTTTTTCTGACGATCTCAAATCACACAGCTGAGGGTGAACACCTTATCAAAGCACTGGATATTGAAAATATATTTGGAATACCAGTGGAGTACACTGGTCCCCTTTATGATTCCGAGACCCTGATGAGCATGTTTACAGCAAGGGCTGATGCAAATTTAGGTGACACAGACAAATCAAAAGTGGGCATCCTGCTGGTTGGACACGGCCAACCGGATGAATGGGATGTTGAGTGGCCAACCGAAACATCACAGGAGATTGGTTTTCGCAATGATGTTCTGGATTTATTGGCAGCCGATGGGTATCTCCCGGAAAACTTAAGTCTGGCCTGGATGTCCTTCAAGGAACCCAAACCCGCGGAAAAGGTGGATGAATTCATCAAAGGAGGCATTGAGAAGCTTCTTTTCTTCTCGGCAGCCATAAGCGCGGATGCAATCCACAGCCAGTTTGATATTCCCGAGCTTGTGTATGAATATGACTTCCCGGATGGTTTTCCAGTGATCAACCTGGGCGCTTGGAATGACGACCCGATCGTGATCCAGGCCATTAAGGAGAAGATTGATGCTTTGATGGAGTAAATAAATTTGTATATGATCTAGAAACTTAATAGGGAAAAAGACCTGGATGATCGTCAATCCAGGTCTTTTCTTTTCCAATTAGATTCTCGTCACTGGCAGGCATAGGTGATCGTGCTGGTTCTTACCTGCCAGGATTGATTGAATATCTCCACAAAATAGCTGACATTACCCCCCGAGGGAATGAATGTGACATCTGTATATGTAGTGGAATTCGGTTCCAGTGTCGTGATGGCGATATTATTCCGGTAGACTCTGAAACCAACTTCACTATTGGAGGAGTCAGTCCATTCCAGCACCATGGTCATGGTGGTTCCACCGGAGGCGAATTCGCAGGAATAGCTGTAGGTTTTCCAGCTTAACACGGCAGGTGGGACAGTGGTTGCTGTGGGAGTGAGCGTTTCGGTGGGTGTGGCTGTGGCAAGCAATGTGACGGTGTTCGATGGTGTGTAGGTTGGCAGCAGGGTTGGCTCATGAGATGTTGAAGTGGAGACCAGGAAATCCGTTGCATTCTGGTCGGGGCTGGATTGAATATCCATCGTGATCGTACTGGTTGCCTGGATACCCTGGTTGTTCAATAGGCTGCAGGCTGAAAGGAGGAAGAGCAGCACAAGGGAGATGGAAATGAGCTTGAAAGTCTTTTCATCTTTCATGATGGTTATCCTTAATTGTTCACTGGTTTTGCCTTATTATACAGGACAGCAAGGCAAGTTGGTTGGATATTTGGTATAGCTGCCCTGGTGAACCAACTTGCTGCGATGGAGTTGTGAACTGATTTGTGGACGAAAAAATGATCATGGAAAGGATAGCTTCAAAGGTTTTGTGCGTTCAACTCCCGGCCAAGCTTAACAACTTCCCTGGCGAGCACATCAAAATCATCCCAGGTGCTGCGGTGATTGGATATGCCGATTCTCAGGCAGTAGCGTCCGTTCAGCGTGGTGTAGGATGGAGCAGCAATACCTTGTTCCTGCAGCCGCATCAGGATCTCCTTGTTGAGCTGGCTGAGTTCATTATCTTCCAACCCGCTTGGATTATACCGAAAACAGACAATATCCAACCCGATCGGGGCAAGCAGCTCCATTTCAGAGTCATTTTCGACCAGCTTTCCGAAATAATTAGCCTGGTCGACATTGCGTGCGATCATTCGACCGAAACGTTCGAGACCATGTTCCTTGATCGACATCCATACCTTGAGGGCGCGGAATTGGCGGGACAACTGCAGTCCGTAATCGCTGAACCAGAGATGCCCGGCTGCCAGCCCACGTGATTCATGCTCGAGATACTCGGGCGTCAAAGAAAAAGCATTGCGATGGGATATTTCACTGCGGACAAGGACGCAGCCAACCTCAAAGGGCATATGCATCCACTTGTGGAGATCCAGGGCGATCGAATCAGCTCTTTCAATACCGGTGAGCAACGGTTTTACATTATCTGCGAGTACTGCAACGGCTCCTATGGCTCCATCGATATGGAACCAGATTTTCTCCTGGTCACATAAGTCCGCTACTGCATCGAGATCGTCGATGGCACCGGTGTTGATGGTTCCGGCACTGGCGATGACGCAGACCGGCAGGTATCCATTGGTTCGGTCTTCCTTGATACGGGTTTTCAGTGCTTTCAGGTTGATTGTATAGTCAGCGTTGACAGGAACCTTCCGAAAATTCTTGCTTCCAAAACCCAGGATCTCAATTGCCTTCTGGTTGCTGCTGTGAATTTCCGTGGAAGCATAAACTGTCATTCGCTGTGTACAATCCTGCAATCCATTTTCCCGCACATCGAATCCAGCCAGGGTATTGCGGGCAATGGACAGCCCGATAAAATTTGCCATTGATCCACCGCTGACCAACAATCCGCTGGCATCTACCGGGAAACCCAGCATCGCTTTGATCCAATTGATGACCTGTTCCTCAACCAGGTTTGCTACATGATTTCCCCCGGCAAGGTTTGGGTTCATGATGGTTGCCATCATTTCGGCAAAGGCACCAAAGACTGTCCCGTTGCCCATGTACCAACCCCAGAAACGGGGATGAATGTTCCCCATCGGGTAAGGAAACACATCCTCAAGGAATTGTTGATAGACTGCATCCGGACTGGATGGTTTATCAGGGGCTGGATCTTTGAAATGTTCTGCAATTTCATCCGGCACCTGCTGCCAGACAGGACGCTCGCGAACATTTTCAAGATAGGAGACAGCATCATCGATCATGCGATATCCCAGTGCCCGCATTTCTCCCCAATCCTGCGGGTCAAGTGTTTCGTAATACGCTTCATTTTCCATTATTTAACCTTTGTTTTTAAGATTTTTCATCATTGATCCAGCCGGCAACTGAAAGTCGACCAAATATTCTTTCTATCTACAATAGCAAACAAAGAACATCACAATTTGATTTTCCATCGAAAACTGTATGCCGGTTGCCCGTGTATCCTTATACTCCTGTTGAATAACCTGTTTAGAATGTGTTAAATGTTTGAAACATTATAAAGGATAATATGATAAAAAAGGTGAACTAAGGTTAATTAAATTAATAAACCCTGAGGTTGAATTTCTACCTTCAGGGTTTGGATTATTTACGGGATTCTTTCAAATTTTCATTTTTACGATGAAAAATCTTATTGAACCTGTGGTTTTAATTCCCGCCCGATCCGGACAACTTCCCTGGCAAGGACATCAAAATCTTCCTGCCGGCTGCGGTGGTTGGCAATGGCGATTCGCAGGCAGTATCGTCCGTTCAATGTGGTGTGGGATGGCGCTGCTATTCCCTGTTCCTGCAGTTCCTTCAGGATCTCCTTGTTGAGTTTGTTCAGCGCCCGGTCATCCAGACCACCCGGATTGTAGCGGAAGCAGACAATATCCAATCCGATTGGTGCCAGCAGCTCCATTTCGGGATCCTTCTCGACCAGTTTCCCGAAATATTGTGCCTGTTCGACATTACGGTCGATCATGCGCCCGAATCGTTCAAGCCCGTGTTCCTTGATGGACATCCATACCTTGAGGGCACGAAACTGGCGGGAAAGCTGCAGCCCATAATCACTGAACCAGAGATTCCCGGCTGCCAGTCCGCGCGATTCCCTTTCAAGGTATTCCGGAGTTAATGTGAAAGCTTCACGATGTGCTTTTTCACTGCGAACCAGAGCACATCCAGCTTCAAAAGGCATATGCATTGCCTTGTGAAGATCCAACGCAATCGAATCCGCCCTTTCAATGCCGGAAAGCCGGGGTTTCACTTTCTCAGCAAGTATTCCCACCGCCCCAATGGCTCCATCGACATGGAACCAGATTCCCTGGCTTTCACACAGGTCGGCGATGGCATTGAGATCATCAATTGCACCTGTGTTGATCGTGCCCGCGCTTCCGATGACACAGATGGGTAGGTATCCGGCAGATTGGTCCGCAGCAATGGAGGATCGGAGTTCATCCAGGTCGATCGTGAAGTCATCCTTGACCGGTATCCGGCGGAAATTATTACTCCCCAAACCAAGCAGTTCAACGGCCTTCTGGTTGCTGCTGTGGATCTCGCTGGATGCATACACGGTCATTCGTTGTGGGCAATCCTGCAAACCATCCCGGCGGACATTGAACCCGGACAGGGTGTTGCGGGCAACAGTCAACCCGATGAGATTTGCCATTGAACTGCCGCTGACCAGCAATCCGCTGGCGCCAGCAGGAAACCCCAGCATTTCCTTGATCCAGTTGATGACCTGTTCTTCGACCAGGGTGGCAACCTGGTTGCCACCCTTGCTGTTGGGATTCATGATGGCTGCCATGAATTCCGCCAGGGCACCAAAAACCGTTCCGCTGCCCATGTACCAGGCCCAGAAACGGGGGTGGATGTTCCCCACCGGATAAGGAAGCACATCCTGCAGGAATTGCTGGTAGACAGCATCTGCTCCGGCAGGTTTGCCAGGGGCTGGTTCTTTGAAATGCTCCGCAATTTCGTCCGGCACCTGGCGCCAGACAGGTCGTTCACGAACATTTACAAGATAGGAGATGGCATCATCAACCATGCGATGTGCCAAAGCCCGCATTTCCTCCCAGTCTTGTGGATCAAGTGTTTCGGTGTGATCTTCAGCTTTCATAGTAAGAACCCTGTTTTCAATTTTTAAGGAATTCCAGTGATGCGTATTATAGCCGTAATTGAAGCGGGTAAATATTATGGAAAATAATCACTTTAATAAAAGCAGACCTTGAAGGTCCGCCCCCTCCTTCAAGGTCTGAATTATTTTAATGAACCTGTCAATTTGCTTTTAAGGCTTATTGCTGCTTTTCCCCGAATCAGTGGAGCTGGGTCCGGGACCATTTGAAACCGGCGTGACAGTGGATTGGGGTTCACCTGGTCCATACTGCCCCTGCGTGTCAGTTGCCTGTGGTTCCCCCGGTCCATATGCGCCGGAAGGCTCGGTCGGCTGGGTTCCGGCAGGACCATAATTGCCGGGTGTTCCGGTTGTCTGGGGTTCACCAGGACCGTATTGATTTTGATCCTGCATACCGTTCTGCTGTGGCTGACCGGAACCGTCCTGGTTCTGGGTTCCATTGGGACCTGGCTGACCGGAGCCGTCCTGGTTCTGGGTTCCATTGGGACCTGGCTGACCGGAGCCATCCTGGTTCTGGGTCCCATTGGGACCGGGTTGACCGGCGCCGTTCTGGTTTTGCGTGCCGTTCGGTCCAGGAACTCCAGTGCCATCCTGGATTTGCAGTCTTTCGCGATCCTGAACCTGTGATTTGAATGCCTGCGGATCACTTTGCCCCAACTCGACCAACTGGATCTGCTGGCGGATGCGGTCACGCATGCGCTCCAGGATGGGTTCCACTGATTCCGGCGCATTGGTCATCAACATGTTCATGATCTGCAATTGGTTTTGCGAGCGCAAGCGGATCTGTTCAAGCTGCTGAACCATTAGAGGTTCATCCAGTCCAGCGGCCAGGTTGAGGGCAAGGTCCATCTGTGTGCGCAAGCGGGTCTCCAGTTGTTCTGGCACCATCTGCCCGGTGTTCACCAGCCCGGCAGCCTCTGCAATACGGCGGTCGGCAAAATCAAGTGCATAATCCATTTGGGTCTGTTCAGAACGGGCGAGGTTAAAGGCGGTATCTTCGCTCCAGGTTTTGACCTGGTAAAGTGCCTGACCAGGCAAGTCGTTCTGTGCAGCGTAAACAGTGGCGCCAGCGGCTGAGAAGAAGACGAACAAGGCAAGGGTAGTTGCGATCATAGCTTTCATAAGGGGTTGCTCCTTTCCAAAGAACATGGGTGGGAAAATTTGATTCCACCCCTTATGACGCTGTTCTTCAAGAGCAGATACGCCCAGGCGAAGTTTTTCTGCCTGGCGCAGGAACTGCAGTCTGCCGCGGGCTGCTGACCCTGGGTCGCGCGGAGGTACATTACGGAGTTCCTCGAAGCTTCTTTCAATTTTTGAGTTTAATTTGACTTCTTTCATAACCAATCCTCTTTTTCCAGGTCACGCTGCAGGGCTGCCAGAGCTCGATGCTGCAGGGATTTTACCGAACCGATCGTTTTACGGAGGGCTTGGGCGATCTCCTGATTTTCCCAGCCTTCCAGGAACTTGAGTGCGATGATCTGCTGCTGGTCCGGTGTGAGCTTTTTTAGGGATGTACGCAGACGTTCCTGCCTCTGGTGATGTACAGTCTTTTCCTCCGGGCTGAACCCTGTATCCTGCATCCTTTCGGGTAGTTCCTCACCTGGTGATAAACCTCTGCGGTAGTAATCCACGATCCAGTTGTGAGCCATGCGGTATAGGTAAGCCTGCAGGTGATCCCGGGGGCCGCGACCTTTATGAAGGGACTGCAAAAAACGGCTGAAAGTCTCCGCGATGCAGTCTTCTGCTAGGCAGGCATCTCCCAGACGGCGCATGGCATAGCGGTAGAGACCCGGGCTGTGCAGATCGTAGATGTCTGCCAGGGCCTGCGGGTCGAGCTTTCGAGCGCCTTGCAGGAGTTCGTCAGGGTCGGGATGCACATCAAGTTCCATAAACTATGACGCCTTTATATACCTATAGATACGGGTATGGCTGGAAGATAATAGACATGGAGCTCATTGGTATCCTGATTATAGTTCAGGAGGGTGGTGGCAATCCCTATATGGTGTCATTTTGATAGAAGATCATAGCGGGTTTTGAATGTGAAAATCATATAGATAATAGTTGAAAATATGACAAATATGGTAAAATTTGCAATATTAATTTATAATTTCGTCAATACGTTATTAAAAAAGTACATATAGCAGTTAACGAGATCTAATGTACTCATCTAAATCTATTATTCAAATCGGGAGTTAATAAAATGAAAAATAGAAATCCAAATCATGGCAGGCTGGGAAAACTAGCCTACATTGTCTCAGCAGCCTTGCTGGTGGCGTCTTTGCTTTTCAATGCATTTCCACCTGGCGCTGCTTTGGCAGCCGCAGGTTCGTTGTGGACAACGGATGCAACCTGTGCTCCGCAAAACTTGAATTAATACACAGAAGGAGAAACCATTTATATCCGGGGTGATGGGTTCGATCCAGGACAGAATTTAGTCTGGAGGAATACCAGCACGAATGAAGCAACAATCTATGATTCCGGAAATTTGGTGGCTGATGGCACTGGTTACTTTTGCGAGCCAACGCACATAGTTGGCGTGGGGGAATCCTCGCCAAGAAAAATGGTCGTTCTGGATGGTACTGACAAGCTGAAAAGCGATAATTACACTGTCTCAGAAGTTCCCACCGAGGTACCCACCGAGGTACCCACCGAGGTACCTACCGAGGTGCCAACCGAAGTGCCAACCGAGGTGCCCACTGAAGTGCCAACAGAGGTGCCTACTGAGGTTCCCACCGAGACGCCCATTCCTGGTTGTACCGATCCACAAGCCACTAACTATAATGCCAATGCCACCCTGGATGATGGCAGTTGTGAATATCCCCAGCCGCCAGTGGACGTCTGCAACAACATTGACGGAGTACAGGCAAGCATACCGGTCGGATATGAATCCGACGGCAATGGTGGTTGTGTGGTTACGGTTACAACCTCTTCGAATCCCCCATTGCTTCCGCAGACAGGAAAGAATAAGATGTTCAACAATCTTGCAGCACAGTTGCTTTTCATGGCGAGTGTGATGTCCCTGGGGATCGGCATGGTACTGAGCGGGAAAAAACAGGAAGAGAATTCCTAAGAAATCTTTCCTGGTAAGATCACGATCAAACACAAACCAGGTGCATCTTTGATGCACCTG
>Ga0209342_10000273_pt1 | contig 57712 bp, 65 predicted proteins | sample RifCSP16_2_FD_184023 | JGI IMG/M metagenome (GOLD analysis project Ga0209342, IMG submission 184023) | Soil microbial communities from Rifle, Colorado - Rifle CSP2_sed 16_2 (SPAdes) (version 2) | ecosystem: Environmental > Terrestrial > Deep subsurface > Rock core/Sediment | place: Rifle... | reverse complement strand
GTTCCATGGCGTCGATGATCCGTGCCACCTGCCCCCTGGACAGCTTCCGCATAGGGGGTATTGCGGCGCCTCCAGGAAAGTTATTCCGGGACCTTACAATGGTGAGGACTGACCCCTAGGTTTATGCCGCCCTGGCAGGTCGCGAGGGCGTGGCGGCGGCAATCCGGGTCGAGGGGCTCCGGAAGGCCTACGGGGCCGTGCGTGCCGTGGACGGGACGTCGTTCCAGGTCGAGGAGGGGGAGATCTTCGGCCTCGTGGGACCGAACGGGGCCGGGAAGACGACGACGCTGGAGATCCTCGAGGGGCTGCGCCCGGCGGACGAGGGGACCGTCGTGGTCGCCGGCATCGACGCGCGGAAGGACGCCGCGAAGCTCCGGACTCGCATCGGGGTCCAGTTGCAGGCCACCGCCCTGTTCGAACGGCTCACGGTCACGGAGACCCTGGAGCTCTTCGGCGCCCTCTATCCGCGGCGGCTCCCCCCGGCCGAGCTGCTCAAGATGGTCCACCTCGAAGAGAAGGCCAAGGAATGGACGGAGAAGCTCTCCGGCGGACAGCGCCAGCGGCTGGCGGTGGCCCTAGCCCTCGTGAACGACCCCGCGATCCTCTTCCTCGATGAGCCCACGACCGGCCTGGACCCCCAGGCGCGGCGGAGCCTCTGGGAGGTCATCGCCCGCCTCCGCGGCACCGGGAAGACCATCCTGCTCACGACGCACTACATGGAGGAGGCGGAGCGCCTCTGCGACCGCGTGGCGGTGATGGACCACGGGCGCATCCTCGCCCTGGACACGCCACCGAAGCTCATCCGCTCCCTCGGCGAGCGCAACGCCGTCGAGTTCACCGGCGGGGTGCCGGCGGACTTCCAGGGCCTGCCGGGCGTCGAGGAGCTGCGGGCCGAGGACGGCCGCCTGATCCTCTACACGCGGGAGCTCGAGAGGACCGTCGGCGCGGTCTTCGAGACGGCGCGCCAGCGGAACCTCGCCATCGAGGACTTCCGCATCCGGAACCCCTCCCTCGACGACGTCTTCATCCAGCTCACCGGGAGGCGGATTCGCGAATGAGGGGCTTCGCGGTGTACGCCATCGCGAACATGAAGATGTTCTTCCGGGACCGCGGGGCCGTGTTCTGGTCCTTCGTCTTCCCGATCCTGTTCATGGGGCTCCTGGGGCTCGGTTTCGGACGGGCAGGGACCATCGAGTTCGACATGGCGGTGATCGATGAGGACGACACCGCCTGGTCCGGGGGCCTCTGGCAGGCGCTGGACAACGAGAGCCTCCCCTTCGCGGTGACGAACTACACCGTGGAGGCGGACGCCCGCGCGGCCCTCGAGGCCGGGGACCTCGACCTCGTGGTCGTCATCCCCCGCGGGTTCGCCGCCTTCATGGAGAACCAGACCGCTCCAGACGGCGACCGGGACCGGACGCTCGCCCTTCCCATCCTGTGGGGCGCCGACCCGCAGGGCAACACCCTGGTCGCCGTCGGCGTCGCCGAGCGCGTCGTGGACGCGTTCTTCCAGGCCACGGCCTCGGGTCCGGACGCGCTCCGCGTCGCCCCGGAGCCGGTGAACTCGCGGTCCCTCGACTACATCGACTACCTCGCCCCGGGGATCCTGGCCATGTCCGTGATGCAGACGGGCGTTTTCGGGCTCACGTTCTTCATCGTCACCGCGCGGGAGAAGCGGATCCTCAAGCGGCTGCAGGCGACCCCTATCGGCGCCGCGATGCTCCTGGCGGGCCGCATCATCCCGGCCCTCGTCGTGGTCCTCATTCAGTCGGCCCTGCTCCTCCTCGTGGCGACGCTCGTCTTCGGCGTCCAGATCGTGGGGAGCGTGCTCGCCGTCTCCGTCCTCGTGCTCTTCGGCGCGCTCGTCTTCATCTGCCTCGGCTTCATGGTGTCCTCCGTAGCCAAGAGCATCGACTCCGCGGAGACCCTGATGAACGTCGCCACGATGCCGATGTTCTTCCTCGGCGACGTCTTTATCCCGGTCAGCGGCCTCCCGGTCGAGGTGCAGTACATCGCGAACGCGATGCCCCTGACGTACTTCGCGCGCGGACTGCGCGAGGTCATGCTGAGAGGCGCCGACCTGGGTTCGATCGGGGTGGAGCTCGGCGTCCTCGCGGTGTTCGGGGTCATCACGTTCGGGCTCGCAGTGAAGCTGTTCCGGTGGGAGTGATGGACGAGAAGGCGCCGCCGAGGACCTACCCCGAGGCGGGCGTGGTGGGGAAGCGGGAGATGACCGCCGCCATCCTCCGCGAGCTCCGCCATCGCCGGAGGTCCGGTCCGCGCATGCTCGGGGCCATCGGGCACTTCACCGGCCTCATGGACCTGGGGGACCGCGTGCTCTCGGTCACGACGGACAGCGTGGGCACGAAGGTCTTCCTCGCGGAGGCCCTCGGTCGCTACGACACCATCGGCATCGACTGCGTCGCCGCCAACGTGAACGACCTCGTCTGCTCCGGCCTCGAACCGATCGCCTTCGTCGACTACCTCGCGATCAACCGACGGGACGACCGCGTCGCCGCGCAGATCGCCAAGGGTCTCAACCGGGGCGCGCGCGAGGCGGATGTCGCCATCGTCGGCGGCGAGGTGGCGGTGATGCCCGAGCTCGTGAACGGCTTCGACCTCGTCGGCACGGCCGTCGGGATCGGGAAGAGGTCCAAGCTCATCACGGGCGAGCGGGTCCGCCCGGGCGACGTGCTCGTCGGCGTGGCCAGCTCCGGGATCCATGCGAACGGCCTCACCCTCGCAAGGAAGGTCTTCCAGGAGGCGGGCTTGGGATGGGACGCCCCGCTCCCCGGGGCCCCGCAGGACTCCGTGGGCGAGGCCCTCCTCGAGCCGACCGCGATCTACGTGAAGCCGACGCTGAAGGCGTGCTCCGGCGGTCCTGTCCACGGAATCGCCAACATCACCGGCGGGGGCGTGCGGAACCTCCCGCGGCTCAAGAAGGGCGTGGAGTTCGCAATCACCGACCCGCTGCCCCCGCACCCCGTGTTCCCGGCCCTGCAGCGCCTCGCCCGCATCTCGGACGAGGAGATGTACCAGACGTTCAACATGGGGATCGGGTTCGTGCTCGCCGTCGCCGAGGCGGATGCGGCCGCGGTGGTCAAGGCCTACCGGCCCCGGCGCGCCGCGGTGATCGGCGAGGTCCGCCGGGGCAAGGGCGTCTCGGTCGAGCCCTACGGCCTCCATTACCCGGGCTACTGAAGGCCCTCGATACCTATTTAATCGGCCCCGCTTTGGGCCGACGTACCCATGGCCGCACCCGCCCCTCCCGCCCGCTCCAGCACCGGGAGGTGGGCCGTCACCGGCATGTCCGCGGTGCTCACGGGGGCCTCGTTCCTCTTCTGCGTGCTGGACGTCCTCGCCGGCGGCCTCGGCCTTGCCTTCCTCCTCGCGCTCTTCGGGCTCGTCGGGCTCCTGCTGACCTGGTGGGCCTACCGTCTGGACTTCCGCGCCTGGGGCGGCATCCTCTTCCTGGCCGTCCTCCTCGGCCTGGCGGCCTGGGGGACCACCCTCTTCCTTCTCCTCCCGGTCGCGGTGACGTTCGTGGTCCTCTACGCCTTCCGCCTCGACTACAGCGTCGGGGCGTGGAAGATCCAGGCGGCCAAGGAGGGAGCGGAGCGGAAGCGGACCGAGGCCGAGCGCCTGCGCAACCCGCGGCGCTACCGCTGCAGCGCGTGCGGGAGCGACAAGATGTGGGTGGCGAACGACGACTCGGCGGTGTGCATGAACTGCATGACCGGGGTGACCCACGGATCCTCGCCACCGCCGCCGCCCCCGACGGGCGTGCCGCGCATGGCGCTCGCTGGCGACGCGGCCGCCAAGGTCGTGGTGCTCAAGATGGAGTCGAAGCGCCGCCTGTTCTGGGGCCTCGGCACGGGCGTCTGCTTCTTGGTCGTGGGGGTATTCGGCATCTTCTCTGCCGCCACGGGGCGTGTCGGGGCCGTGTTGTCGCCTGTCCTGGGGACGGCGATTGTGGATGTCCTCATCATGCTGGTCGCCCTGGTGGCCGGACTCAAGCTGGGCTACCACGCCGTCACGGGCCGCGAGCCGTGAGCCCACAAGGGTAATCTAGCGGCCCTGGCTTGTGAGGCCGGTGGCGAAGTCCGCGCGCCGGGAGCCTCGGCGCACCCTGTCCGGGATCCCTCTCCCGGAGGTGGTCCACCCGCGGGACTCCGACCCCGGGCTCCCCGGCGTCCCCCCTTACACGCGCGGAATCCACCCGACCATGCACCGCGGTCGCCTCTGGACCATGCGCCAGTACGCCGGGTACGGAAGCGCCGAGGAGTCGAACCGCCGCTACCGCTATCTCCTTTCGACGGGGAACACGGGGCTCTCCGTCGCCTTCGACCTCCCGACCCAGATGGGCTATGACCCGGACTCGGAGCAAGCGCACGGGGAGGTGGGGAAGGCGGGTGTCGCCATCGCGACGCACGAGGACATGGCCCGGCTGTTCACCGCCATCCCGCTGGCGGACGTGAGCACGAGCATGACGATCAATGCGACGGCGGCGACCCTGCTCTCCCTGTATGCCCTGGTCGCCGAGGCGCAAGGGACCCCGCGGTCCGCCCTCCGGGGCACCGTCCAGAACGACATCCTGAAGGAGTACATCGCGCGCAGCACGTACATCTTCCCGCCCGCGCCCTCCCTGCGTCTCGCCATCGACCTGATCGAGCACTGCGCGAAGGGGATGCCGCACTGGAACGCGATCAGCGTCTCCGGATACCACATGCGCGAGGCCGGCGCCACGGCCGTCCAGGAGGTCGCGTTCACGCTCGCCGACGGGCTCACGTATCTGCAGGCAGCGGCCGATTGTGGGTTTGTTATCGACGCGGTCGCACCGCAGGTGTCGTTCTTCTTCAACGCGCACAGCGATCTCCTCGAAGAGGTGGCGAAGTTCCGCGCGGCCCGACGTCTCTGGGCGACGCTGGTGCGGGAGCGGTTCTCACCGAAGGACCCGCGGTCCCTGATGCTCCGGTTCCACACCCAGACCGCCGGCGTCTCCCTCACGGCGCAGCAGCCGGAGGTCAACGTGGTACGGGTCGCTTATCAAGCGCTCGCGGCCGTCCTCGGCGGAACGCAGTCGCTGCACACGAACTCGATGGACGAGGCCCTCGGCCTGCCGACGGAGAGGGCCGCCCGGCTCGCCCTGCGGACCCAACATGTCCTCGCCACGGAGACCGGCGTCGCGAACACGGTGGACCCGCTCGCCGGCGCCTACGCGGTCGAATGGCTCACCGACGAGATCGAAGCCCGTGCCTTGAAGTACATCGAGGCCATCGACGCCCGAGGTGGAATGATCAAGGCGATCGAGAAAGGCTATCCGCAGCGGGAGATCGCGGACTCGGCCTACCGGTTCCAGCGAGAGGTCGAGGAGGGCGGGCGCCTGGTCGTCGGCGTGAACGCCTTCGCGACCGAGGAGGGACCGTTGGAGATCACCGCCATCTCGCCCGAGGTGGAGCGCCGCGCGGTCGCGCGGGTGAGGGCCTTCCGGAGGAAGCGCGACGGACGGAAGGCGGCAGCGGCATTGGACCGCATCCGCAAGACCGCCGAGGGCGAGGACAACCTCCTGCCCGCCACGGGCGCGGCCGTGCGCGTCGGCTGCACCGTCGGAGAGGTCAGCGACGCCCTGCGCGAGGTCTTCGGGACCTACCGACCCGCAGGGGGCGTGTGACCATGGTTCCCGACGAACCGACGGAATTCCCCTCCGACTTGTTCGGCGGGATGCCGGACATGATGAAGGCCCTGCAGGGACAGCTCACGGGGCAGATGGAAGGCCTAAAGTTCGGCGGCCTGGACCATATCGGCATCGCCGTACGCGATGCGAAGGCGGTCCTCCCCCTCTATGAGGCGCTCGGGCTGAAGGTCGAGCTCACCGAGGAGGTGAAGAGCGAAGGCGTCCGCGCGACGATCCTGGGTTCCGGCTTCTCCCGCATCGAGCTCCTCGAACCGCTCTCCTCTGAGGGGGCGGTCGCGAAGTTCCTGAAGACCCGGGGCGAGGGGGTCCACCACGTGGCGGTGAGGGTACCGGACATCGAGGCGACGCTCAAGGCGGCACGAGCCGCAGGCCTTGAGGTCGTCGGGGAATCCCCGCGCCGTGGAGCGCGTGGGCGATTGGTGGCCTTCCTCCATCCAAGGACGACTCACGGCGTCCTCCTGGAACTGGTCCAGAATGTAGAGGAGCCCCGCTAGGATTCCCATGGGGAGGAACAACCGGGCAGTCAGGACCTAGGAGGGGCCGAGGCTGCCGAGCGCCTCCATCAACTCTCCGAGGGTCGAGAATCTCTTGTGGGGCACCCCGAAAGCCGATTCCACCGCGTCCATCCACCGGTCGATGGCCTCCAGTTCCTGGGCCGAGGCGCGGGTTGCGAACCCGATGCTCCTCCCGTGCCGGTCGAGAAAGAAGTGCCCGATGCGGAATCCGTGCTTGAGCGAGTATGTGACGTAGAGCTCCGTCGTCCGAAGACGCTCCCTGGAAAGGAACTGTCTGGACTCGATCCGGTCCGAGGCCAGAATCAGGAGGTGCTTGGGCACGTAGCCCTTGAGGAAGACGGCGGCGAAGGTGATCCCAAGGATGATCGGGAGCAGCCAACCGGTGTTGAGTCGGAATCCTACAGTGCTCGCTAGGTAGACTCCGAGGACGACGAACCCGGCGGGCAGGAGGATTCCGAGCCCGACCGTTGCCGCCCTTTCCTGCCACGGGCGCTCGGAGAAAGTCAACCCAACCTGGAGTTCCTGAACTTGGGCCGTGCCTGGCTTGGGGGACTTCGAGACTGGCGCATCAAGCCCGCACTTCGGACACACCTCCGCCACGGACGGCACCGGCTGGAGGCAGCGCGGGCAGGCGCGCCAACCGCGTACCCGGTCAGGATAGCTCATGGCATTGCGTTCATGGGAAACGTTGCGAAACCGGCGACGGAGCAGCAGGAGGGCCGCCCCGGCCATGGAGGCGATCCCAACGGCGCCCCACAGGGTGACGAAGAAATCGTCGCGGTTGAAGCTCGTCGGCGTCCGGGCGATGTACCGCGCGGTGAGGACCAGCTCCCCGGACGCGTTCTGGCTCACATCACCGATGACCGCGACGGAATCGCCGTCCCACCAGTCTCCTCTGTGCGACCCTGGCTGGACTTCACGGAAACTGCCTGTGCCGTCCAAGGCACTGATGTCCACGGCGATCCGGCCCGTGGAGTCGTTGACCGCAAACGGCTCCAATTGCCAGTACTCGTCATCCCCGGAACCGGCCAGGTGCATGACGACCTGCGTCCCAGCCTCGATCGTCCCAGACACCTTTTGCGAGGGGGCTGGGGCCAAGGTCGCAATCGGGGTCACAGGGATGACGTCGCGCGCCTCTGCGGCCGCGTCAATCACATACCCAAAACCCACGAAGAACAGGGCGAGTGCCCCGAACGCCCCGAAGAAATACACGCCGATGGGCCGCCCCTCCCTGGCCCGGTGCCCCTCCCGTCCGTGGTTCCCGGTCGAGCAAAGGTAGCACAGGAAGACCGCGCAATCGCGGCACCAGCCGACGCGGGCCTTCCTGGGCAGGGCCGTGCCGCACCGCGCACATCGCAGTCCAGGAGGACCTCGCTCCACCCGTCGGATCCAGCGGATGCGGGAGTTTAGATGTTTCGGTCATCGCCGGGGGGTGGTCGGCGCCCCGACGGGGATACACCAAGAGTCGATTCCCCGGAAGGCAGAATGTGGCAAGCTAGCGCACGCTCACTAGGTCACCACGAAAGGCATAAGAGGACGGACGGGGGATGCGCGGTGCGATGACCTCGGTGAACGCCGCCATCCCATTGCTGGCCACCTTCGTGAGCGCCGTGTTCGCGGTGTCCGTGGCCCTGCAGTGGTGGCAGCGGCGCAAGCCCCATCAGCTCTTCTGGTCCCTCGGGCTCGCGATGTTCGCGGCCGCGACGTCGATGCAAGCAGTCTCCGAACTCTTCGGCTGGTCCGACCCCGCGTATCGCGGCTACTACGCCACGGCCCAGCCCCTGGTCGGGTTCCTCGCCGTGGGGTCCGCCTACCTGTTGTCGAAGAAGGCGGGGATGTACTACGCGCTCGCGAACACGGCGGTCTATGCCGTGTTCCTCGGGCTTCTCGCGGTCGCCCCCATCGACCCAACGAAGTTCGCCGGGGTCGAGCCCTCGATGGTCACCGCCTCCACCCTGCTCCCCACCTCCGTCCGCTACCTCGCCTTCCTCTTCACGATCCCCGGGACCGCGGTCCTCGTCGGGGTGGCGGTGTACTCCTATTGGAAGACGCGGCAGTCGTTCAACCTCCTCATGGCGGTGGGGGTCATCACCGTTGCGGTCGGAGGCTCCCTGTCCCGCCTCGGCTTCCCTTCCCTCCTCTACGGAGCGGTCTTCCTGGGCGCGGTCCTCATGTACCTGGGTTTCCTTAAGGCCACGGGCATCCCGAAGGCCGCGACGGCCTCCGAGCCCGTGAAGGCCGGTTGATGGCGACGTCCGATCAGGTCCTGGGCCGCGTGCTGAAGACGTACGACACGGTCGAGTCCACGAACGACACGCTCAAGGAGCTGATCGACGAGGGCGTCCCCGAGGGCACCGTCGTCGTCGCGAAGAGGCAGGTGACGGGGAAGGGGCGGCACGGCCGCGCCTGGTTCTCCCCCGTGGGCGGGCTCTACTGCTCCGTGCTCCTCGAACCCCCCGAGCGCGAGGCGGCGCCGATCAGCCTGCTCGCGGGGATCCCGGTGGTGAAGGCGCTCCGGCACCACGGCGTCCTCGCGTACCTCCGCTGGCCCAATGACGTGCACTTCATGGAGAAGAAGATCGGGGGCATCCTGGGAGAAGGCGTCCACCGCCACGACCGGTTCTACGCCGTCGTGGGCCTCGGGATCAACACGAACATCCCGTTGCCGGACTTCCCTTCGGACCTCCAGGGCGAGGCCACGAGCGTCCAGCACGAGGAGGGGCTCGTGTCCAATGAACAGTTCCTCAGCTATCTGATGCAGCAGTTCGACTCAGTCTACCGGCGGTACAGGTCGGGGACGAAGGACGTCCTCTTCAAGGACTACCGCGGGCTCTGCACGACCATCGGGAAGCGGGTGCAGGCCGAGGTCCACGGCAGGAAGGTCGTCGGGACCGCGGCCGAGGTCACCCCGCGCGGGGCGTTGGTGGTCGTCGACGAGTCGGGGGTCCGGCACGAGGTCGTGGACGCGGGCCTGCGGTACGTCTGAGCGCTTCCTTGCGAGCCTCCGCCGCCGCGTCCCTGGCCCACTTCGGCCATCTCGAGAAGGGCTTTCCGAACAGGCCCAGCCGCTTCGCCGTGCGCTCGATCGCCAGGGAGGTTGTCAGGGGGTGGGCGACCCGGCCACACGAGGGGCAGAGGAGGGCGGGGAAGACACCGAGCGGGAGGCCGTGCAATGCGAAGGCCCGCCAAGTCGGCCTGAGGGGGATGTCGCAGTGCGGACAATAGGTTCGCTTGGCCATGGCTATCTCCGCATCACGGTCTCCACCCACAGAGTGCATCGGCCCACCATAATCCTTATCCTCCACTTCCCTGCCACGACATCGTACAGCCCATCCGCCCTGGCCCGCCACGTCCCTCGGCGAATGAGACGGACGAGGTCGGGGGTGGCGAGGCCCCTGTCCGAACGACGCTCCTCGGCGTGGTCCCGGACCTGTGGCGTGCATTCCGTCCTCGGGTCCATGGTATCGTTCCTTCAGGAGGAGCGCACATGTGCGCATGAGGAGGGCCGCCTACAGGCAGGACACAGACTCCTGATGCCAGCGGAAAGGCCTTACATGACTCCGGACTGCGTGCCGCATGGGCACGACCTTCCCTGTTGTCTTCGTCCCCGGCGGTGTGAACCCGGCGCGGGTCACCTATGGGGAGCTCCTGCGGGCGCTCGGGGACCGCGTTCGCCCAGTGGTCAAGGACCACGAGCTCTACGCCGGGGACGCGCCGCCGCCCGGATGGACCCTGGGCACGGAGGTCGAGGCAATCCGGAAGGCCGCCGATGCGGCGGGGTTGGAGACCTTCCACCTGGTCGGCTACTCCGGCGGCGGGGCGATCTCCCTCGAGTTCGTCCTGGCCCACGGGGACCGGCTCCGCAGCCTGACCCTCATCGAGCCCGCCTGGATCGGGAACTCGGGATGGTCGCCCGAAGAGGTCCGGTACTGGGCGGAGGAGGAGCGGAGCAGCGCCCTCGCCGGACCCGACTTCATGATGAACTTCGTCCGCCTGGCGCTCAAGCCGGGCGTGACCTTCTCCCCGCCCCCCGGCCCGACTCCGGAGTGGATGAAGAAGCGGCCGAAGGGCCTGCGCGCCTTCATGGCGGCGTTCAAGGCGGGGAACCTCGACGTCGGGCGACTCCGGGAGTTCCGCAGGCCGGTGTATCTGCCCTATGGGGATCAGAGCGCGGTCGTCGAAGTGATCAAACAGGAGCGGCTGGCGGGGATCTTCCCCGACGCCCGCATCGACTGCTATGAGGGGACGCACCACTTCGCGCCGCCTCAGCGGCTCCAGCCGGACCGGTTCGCAAAGGCGCTTCTTGACCTCTGGAGCCGTGCCGACGCCATGACGGGCTCTTGAAATCCCAGCGCGGGCCGGCGACCTGGCCGGCACCGAACGTAAATACGAAGCGGGCAATGCCGCCTCCGGTTCCTATGCCCGACGAGGACGAGCGTACGCTGGAGCTTCGCCGCCGGAAGGAAGAGGCGACCCTCGGCGGCGGGAAGGAGCGCATCGAGCAGCAACATGCCAAAGGCAAGCTCACCGCCCGCGAGCGCCTCCAGATCCTCCTCGACCACGGCTCCTTCGTCGAGACGGACGCCTTCGTGGAGCACCGCACGACGGACTTCGACATGGACAAGAAGCGGATCCCCGGGGACGGCGTCGTCACGGGCCACGGCACGATCGACGGACGCACCGTGTTCGTCTTCTCCCAGGACTTCACCGTCTTCGGCGGCTCCCTCGGGGAGATGTTCGCCGCCAAGGTGTGCAAGATCATGGACATGGCGGTGAAGGTCGGGGCGCCGGTGATCGGGCTGAACGACTCCGGTGGCGCCCGCATCCAGGAGGGCGTGATCTCCCTCGGCGGGTACGCAGAGATCTTCTGGCGGAACGTGCAGGCGAGCGGCGTCATCCCCCAGATCAGCGCGATCCTCGGGCCGTGCGCGGGCGGCGCGGTGTACTCCCCCGCCATCACCGACTTCACGGTCATGGCGAAGGGCACCTCGTACATGTTCATCACCGGGCCCGAGGTGATCAAGGCGGTGACGGGCGAGGAGGTCACCTTCGAGCAGCTCGGCGGGGCGATGACGCACAACGAGAGGTCCGGGGTCGCGCACTTCGCCGCCGGCGACGAGCGGCAGGCGCTGGAGCACATCCGGAAGCTCCTCTCCTACATCCCCGCGAACAACCAGGAGGAACCGCCGGCGCTCGAACCCGAGGACGACCCCCTGCGCGCGGACATGGAGCTGGACCGCGTCGTCCCTGCGGAGAGCGACCGGCCCTACGACATCCGCGACGTGGTCCACCGCGTCGTCGACCGGCACTCGTTCTTTGAGGTGCACGAGCACTGGGCGAGGAACCTCGTCGTTGGCTTCGCGCGGATGGACGGGCACCCCGTCGGGGTCGTCGGGAACCAGCCGAACCACCTCGCGGGCACGCTCGACATCGACTCCTCCGTGAAGGGGGCGCGCTTCGTGCGGTTCTGCGACGCCTTCAACATCCCGCTTCTCACCTTCGTTGACGTGCCGGGGTTCCTCCCCGGGACGGCCCAGGAGTTCGGCGGCATCATCCGGAACGGGGCGAAGCTCCTCTACGCGTTCGCGGAGGCCACGGTGCCGAAGGTGACCGTGATCACACGGAAGGCGTACGGCGGGGCGTACGACGTCATGTGCTCGAAGCACATCCGCGGGGACTTCAACTTCGCGTGGCCCTCTGCGGAATTGGCGGTGATGGGACCGGACGGCGCCGTGCGGATCATCTTCAAGAAGGAGATCGAGGCCGCGGCGGACCCGAAGGCTAGGGAGCGGGAACTCGTCGCGGACTACCGCACGAAGTTCGCGAACCCGTACATCACCGCCAAGATGGGCTACCTCGATGACATCATCGAACCGCACCAGACGCGCCCGCGGGTGATCACCGCGTTCCGGACGCTGCGCTCGAAGCGCGAGGCGCGGCCGGCGCGGAAGCACGGAAACATCCCGCTTTGATCCATCCGTCGGTGCGACAGACGACCCCATGGACTCCGCTCAGCGTTAAGTACTCACCTGTGTAGAGCGCAGCATGAAAGAGGAGTCGGGCCGAGAGGAGAATCGCGCGTGGAGAGTCATGGCGGCAACCTTGTTGCTGATGGGCGTCGCTTTCACCGCAGTCGCCTCGGAACCGCTCGCTTACGCCCCGGCGGTCCCGGGGGTCCGAACGCCCGACCTCCCGATGCCGGGCGCCTTCTTCACCGAGAACTCCGGACAGGTGAAGGACCAAGGGATCCGGTTCTACTCCTCGGGGGAAGTGGCCGCGGGCTTCGCCGAGAGTGCAATCGTCCTGAAGCTCCTGGAGGACCGATCGGCCTCCTCCCCCGTAGCCCCTTCCGCAAGGGATAGGTTTGAACGGGAGGATCCCGCGATCCGGGACACCCCGGCGATCCAAGGCGTCCTCGTCCGCGTCACGTTCGAAGGCTCGAACCGCGTCCTGCCCGAGGGCATGCAGGAGATGTCGCACCGCAGCAACTACTTCCTGGGCAGCGACCCGTCCGCGTGGCGGACTGGCGTGCGCAGTTACCGCGAATTGCGCTACGAGAACCTCTACGAGGGCATCAATCTCCTTTATCGAATCCAGGACGGCCGGCTGAAGTACGACTTCATCGTCGCCCCCGGCGCGGACCTCTCCATCATCCGCATGGCCTACGAGGGCGTCGAAGGCCTGCGCGTCGAAGGCGGCGAGCTCCTCCTCACGACGGGCCTAGGGGACCTGCGGGAGCAGGAACCCTTCGCCTTCCAGGGCGAGCGGGAGGTCGCGTGCGCCTTTGTCCCCCGCGGCCCCCTCGCCGTCGGCTTCGCCTGCGAGGGTCAGGACGCTTCCCGCTCGCTGGTGATCGACCCTTTGATCTACGCCACCTACCTGGGCGGCGGTGATGACGACCGCGGGTTCGCGATCGCCGTCGACGCCTCTGGCAGCGCATACGTGACCGGTCAGACCCTCTCCACGGACTTCCCCGCCACGCCGGGCGCCTTCAACACAACGTACAGCGGAAACTGGGATGCCATCGTCGTCAAGCTCAACGCGACGGGCACCGGCCTCGTCTACGCCACGTACCTGGGCGGAGGCGATTTCGAAGACGGCCGCGGTATCGCAGTCGACGTCTCCGGAAACGCGTACGTGGCCGGTACCACGACTTCCTCGGACTTCCCCGCCACGCCGGGCGCCAACGACACGACGCTCAACGCCGGCCTCGACGCTTTCGTTGCGAAGCTGAACGCGACGGGCACTGGCCTCGCCTACGCCACCTACCTGGGCGGAGGCAGTTTCGATGAGGGCTACAGTATCGCAATCGACGTTTCCGGCAGCGCCTACGTGACCGGTCGGACCCGCTCCACAGACTTCCCCGCCACGCCCGGCGCGTTCGACACGACGTTCAACGGCCTCCCCGGAAACTGGGACGGCTTCGTCGCGAAGCTGGACGCCGCGGGCTCCGTCTTCACCTACGTCACCTACCTGGGCGGCGACGCTGATGACCATTTCTTCGGAATCGCCGCCGACGCTTCCGGGAACGCATTTGTCACCGGCGACACGCATTCCGCGGACTTCCCCGCCACGCTGGGCGCCTACGACACGACTCTCAACGGCACCCAGGACGCTTTCGTCGCCAAGCTGAATGCGACCGGGAGCGGGCTTTCCTACGCCACGTACTTGGGCGGGGGCGACGACGAATACGCCTATTCCATCGCCGCCGACGCCTCCGGCAGCGCGTTCGTGACAGGGACCATGTTCTCGTCGGACTTCCCCACCACACCGGGCGCCTACGACCCGACGTTCAACGGCATCTACGACGCGTTCGTCACAAAGCTGAACGCATCAGGCAACGGCCTCGACTATTCCACTCACTTGGGCGGCGGCGGGGATGACGTCGGCTACGGCATCGCCGTCGACACTTCGGGCACGGCGTTCGTGACCGGCACCACGAGTTCCGGGGACTTCCCCGCCACGGCAGGCGCCTACGACACGGTGCTCGGCGGAACCTACGACGCCTTTGTGGCGAAGCTGGACGCGACGGGCGGCGCCCTCCCCTATGCCACCTTCCTAGGGGGAGGCGTTGACGATGTCGACTGGGGGATCGCGATCGACGCCTCCGGCATGGCGTACGTGACGGGTCGCACGTCGTCCACGGACTTCCCCGCCACTCCGGGCGCTTACGACACAATCACCAATGGCAACTACGACACCTTCGTGGCCAAGCTGGACTTGACCTCGACATCCGCGTCCCCCGTGCTGGGCGCCACGGGCGAAGCGGATTACCTGGCAGACGGCCTCGACCCGGAAACAGGCACCCTGGCGACGTCCTTCGCCTACCGCGTGATGTACACCGACGCGGACGACGACCTGCCGGCGGCGGGCGACCCGCGCGTGCACGTCCTGCGGGGGGCGGTGGAGATCTCCGGCAGTCCGTTCACCATGACGGAGGTGGATGCGCTTGACGTGGACGTCACGGACGGCAAGCTCTACGCGTTCGCCACCACCCTGTCGGCGCGCGCGACGAACTACACCTACTACTTCAATGCCAGCGACGACGCCGGGAATGCCGCGCCGGACTGGCCGAGCGCGCCCGCCGACGCTCCGGACGTGCTGAACCGCGCCCCGACGGCGGACGCGGGGCCGGACCAGCCGGGACGGTTCACCAACGCGACCGTGACCCTCGACGGCACCGGATCGGGCGACCTCGACGTGGACGCCCTCACGTTCTCCTGGACGCAGGCGGCGGGACCAGTGGTGGTCCTGACGGAATCCAGCACGGACGCGCCCTCCTTCACCCCGACGTTGCCGGGGACCTATACTTTCGATCTCCTGGTGGATGACGGATGGGCCGCGAACGACACCGATTCGGTCAATGTGACCGTCGCGAACGTGCCGCTGACCGCCAACGCAGGACAGAACCAACAGAACGTCACCGTGGGAACGACCGTGACGCTGAACGGGACCCAGAGCACCGATCCGGAGGGAGACACGCTGTCCTACTCGTGGGTGAGGACCAGCGGGCCCGCGGCGATTATCACGAATGCGGACACGGCGACCCCGACGTTCACGCCAACGGTCGCCGGGACGTATGTGTTCACGCTCACCGTGAGCGACGGCACGAACACCGCCACAGACACCGTGACCATCACGGTCGTCGAGGCGGTGGCCCCGCCGCCGACGCCGCCGGACAACACGCTGCTCATCGTCGGCGCGGGCCTCGCGATCGTCGTCGTGCTCGTACTCGTCGTCCTCCTGGCGATGCGCAAGCGCAAGAAGCCCGAGGAGAAGGCCCCTGGCACGGAAGGCGCGCCCGGGAAGCCCGGATAGCCCGAACAGGTCACGGAGCCGGCTGAACCCGGTCCCCTCCGACGGGCTTAAGCCAAAAGCCCGCTTGGCCACGCCGTGTTCCGCAAGCTCCTCGTCGCGAACCGCGGGGAGATCGCCATCCGCGTCGCCCGCGCCGCGAAGGAGCTCGGCATCCACACGGCGGGGGTCTACTCCGACGCGGACGAGGGCGCGCTCTACCGGCGGTTTCTCGACGAGTCCCACCGCCTTGGTCCCCCGCCTCCCGCGGAGAGCTACCTGCGCACGGACCGGATCATCGAGGTGGCGGTCAAGACCGGGGCCGACGCGCTCCACCCCGGGTACGGATTCCTCTCCGAGAACCCCGCCCTCTCGGCCGCGTGCCGGGACGCGGGCATCGCGTTCATCGGCCCGTCCCCGGAGGCGATGCGGCTTGCGGGGGACAAGATCACCGCCCGGCGGCGCATGGCCGAGGCGGGGGTCCCAGTGGCCCCAGCATCAGATGCTCTCGCGGACGCAGGGCGCGCCGCGGAGGAGGCCACCCGCATCGGCTACCCGGTGATCCTCAAGGCCTCTGGCGGGGGCGGCGGCATCGGGATGCAGGTCGTCCGGACGGAGGAGGACATGGCTCGCCTCTTCGAGACCGCCAACTCCACCGCCAGGAACGCCTTCGCGGACCCGACGCTCTTCCTTGAGAAGTTCCTCGAACGCCCCCGCCACATCGAGATCCAGCTCCTCGCGGACCAGCACCGCCACGCGGTGCACCTCGGGGAGCGCGAGTGCAGCGTGCAGCGGAGGCACCAGAAGCTCATCGAGGAGAGCCCCTCCCCGATCATGACGGAGGAGACACGACACACCCTCGGCGACGTCACCGTGAAGGGGATGGCGGCGATGGGGTACACCAACGCCGGCACCGCGGAGTACCTCTACGCGGACGGCCGCTTCCACTTCAACGAGATTAACGCGCGCCTCCAGGTGGAGCACCCGGTGACCGAGGCGGTGACGGGGATCGACCTCGTGCAACAGCAGATCCTCATCGCCGCCGGGGAGGAACTCCCCTTCCGGCAGGAGGACGTCCACCTCCACGGCCACGCCCTCGAGTGCCGCATCAACGCCGAGGACCCGATGAACGGGTTCCTCCCAAGCCCGGGGCGCATCACCGGGTTCCACGCCCCCGGGGGGGCCGGGGTCCGCATGGACACCGGGGTGGGGCCCGGTTCGATCGTCCCGGCGTTCTACGACTCCCTCCTTGCGAAGGTCATCGTCCACGGGGCCACGCGCGCCGCCTCCCTGGCCACGATGCGGAGGGCGCTGGGCGAGCTCCAGGTCGAGGGGATCGCGACGAACCTCGAGTTCCATCTCGCCGCCCTCGCCACGGAGGCGTTCCAGCACGGGGACCTGAGCACGCGGTTCATCGAGGAGCAGCGGATCGAGGAGGCACTCCAGGAATCCGCGCGGGGCGAACGTCGCGACGCCGCGGTCGTCGCCGCCATCCTCGCCCTCGACCCCGAGGCCGCGGGGCGCCTCCGGCGTCACCTCGACCTCCGGCCCCCCGCCACGTCGGCGTGGGCGCGCCCCGGCCGTTCCGGGAGGCACGCGTGATGCGCTACCTCCTCACGCTCGGGGCACGAAGACACCGGGCGCAGGTCATCCTGGACGGCGCACGGTTCACCGCCACCGTGGAGGGCGAGACGGTAGAGGGGACGATCGATGTCGTGAAGGCCCTGGTCCATCTCGGCGGGCGTTCCACCCCCTACCAGATCACCCCCGAGGGGATCCTCCTCGGCGAGCGGCGGCTCCGCGTCCGTTGGGAGCCGGACCTCCATGGTGCCGAGGAGGCCGCACACGCCGTTGGCGGGAAGCACGAGGTCCGCCCGCTGATGCCCGGTCGCGTCGTGGCCGTCCTTGTCACGACCGGGGACGCGGTGCGGAAGGGCCAGCCCCTCGTCGTCCTGGAGGCGATGAAGATGCAGAACGAGGTGCCCGCCCCCGCGGCGGGGAAGGTCGCTGTCGTCCGGAAGCGGGCGGGAGACTCGGTGACCCCGGCCGATGTCCTCCTCGAGATTGAGTGAGCGTCGCGTCCGACGCGCCACCCATGCAGTTCACTTCGCGAGGTGCGCGGCAATCGCGGCCGGCACCGCGCCCAAGGCCGTGGCGGTCTCGAGGGAGTAGCGCTTGCCGGTGATGTCGATATGGTGCGCCGCCATCGCGCCAACCTCGGTCTCCTCGAGGCCGCGCGGACCCAGCCCGAACACGAGGAGCAATGACTTCCCCGCACGGAGCAGGGAGGCGGCCGTGGCGGCGTCCATCGCCCTCTTGTCCTCCGGCTTCGCCGTCGTCACGACTACGGTCCCGAGCTGGGGCGGGAACCCCTTGTGGGGGAACCCGAACGCCTGGAAGCGCCCGAGCTCCGTCAGCTCGATGAGGTACTGCCCCCCCTCGCCGATCGTCGTCGTCCCCGCCACCCAGCGCACGATGTCGCGCGGCTGCAGGAGCTCCGGCGGGTACGGGAACCCGAAGGTCGCCAGGTTCGCATCGTAGGCGAGGGCGAGCGGACCCGCCCGCGCGAGGGCGCGGCGGTGCGCCTCGTGGAACTTCACGGGGTCGTACGAGTTGTAGAGCCCCAGGGTCATGCGACCGGGCACGCAAGCCTCATGGCCGCCAGGGCTCTTCACGGTTCCGTGAAGCGCGTGTGGACCGTGGACGAGGGGCGCCTCGGGGGGCGCTGCGGCCCCCAGAAGGCCGCCTGGGACCTGGCGGAGATCCGACGCGGCGGGTTCACCGCCATCGTCTCCCTCGAGTGCAATGACCCCGGCATCGAGTCGGTCTCCTCGCGGGGTCTTCGCCACCTGAAGCTCTGCGTCGAGGACTTCGCGGCTCCCACCCAGGACCAGATCGACACGTTCAACGCCTTCGTCGACCGCGAGCTCGCCGACGGAGGGAAGGTGCTCGTCCACTGCTACGCGGGCCGAGGGCGCACGGGGACGATGATCGCGAGCCATCTGATGCGGAAGGGGCTCTCCGTCGAGGACGCGGTCCGGGAGGTCCGGGCGCGGGTCCTTGCCATGGACGGGACGCTCGCCGGGGCGATCGAGGCCGTGCAGGTGGAGGCCCTGCACCGCTACGGACGGCGCCTCGAGGTCCGCTGAGGACGCCGGCTCAGGGGGACGCGGGCGGCTCGCGCGGCTGGGAGCAGATCGCGTACTCGTCGCCGTCCCAGAACACGTCGAGCTCCGGGTGCTTCGCCTGGATCTCGGAGATCTTCTTCATGACGTCGCTGAGCGTGACGGCCGCATCGTCCCTGTCAATGCGCAGGTGGACGCGCTTGCTCACCTTCCGTCACCCGCGGGGTTTCTCATCGAGCGCAGGATATAAATACGTTTCCGGGGCGACGTTCCCTCGTCCGAGAAGGACCCGGGGTCCTGCAACCTATAAATAAGGCGGCCCTCATAAGCGCCAATCGCGCCAGAAGTGGCCTTCTGAGGTTTCGGGCCAACCTGGGTGGTAGGCGACGGTTGCCAGCGAAGAAGGGCGTGCGCGCCGCGTGCATGGTCTGTGGCGGCGCGGTGGATGAGGGGGGGACCTGCACACGGTGCGGGACGAAGATCGAGGGCGACCCCGCCGCACCCCCCGCGGACCTCTCGCGCGACGACGCCATCCGCCTCTTCGGAGGCATGCAGGGCGTCGGGGAGGACCGCGCGGCCGCGCTCTACGACGGCGGGTACACCACCCTGGCACAGCTCCGCGACGCGCCCTCCAAGGAACTCGCCCGCGTGCCCGGGTTCGACGAGACCCTAGCGCAGGCCGTGCGCACCAGCGCCTCTGCCCTCCTGGGCTCGGGAGCGGGCGCTCCCGTGCCAGGGAAGTCCGACGATGCGCTTCGCCGCTGGCTCTCCGGGGACAACGGCAGCTCCGGTCTCTCCTCCTGGCTCGGCGAGGGGAACGGGAACGGGGACACCGCCGTGAAGCAGAAGGCGGAGAACACGGACGCGCTCCGCAAGTGGCTCTCCGGGGAGGAGGGCGCCTTCGAGGACTGGGTGGGGAAGGACACCGGCGTGCTCCCTGTGGCCTTCGACGTGCAGGCACCGGAGGCCACCGCGCCGGCACCGGACGACAGCGTCCGGGCGGAGCTCTCACGGTATCTCGAGCAGGCCAAGGCAGGCGACCTGAATCCGCTGCAGATCCTGGAGGAGGCCGCGGGCGCGAGGAAGGACCTCGACGACGCGCAGAAGCGCGTCACGGAGCTCGAGGAGGAGATCCGCCACGTGAAGAAGGGCTCCATCGCCGTCATCAAGTACGTGAAGGCCCAGCAGGCGAAGACCGGGGGCCAGGAGCTCAAGCGGCAGCTCACGGAGGAGGCCAACCAGCGGAAGAAGCTGGAGATCCAACTGAAGAGCGCCCAGGACTCCTTCGCCCAGCTGCAGAAGCGCCTCGAGACCGGCACGTTCGCGAACAAGAAGGACCTCGTGGCCAAGGAGACCGACCTCGCGAAGCGCGAGGCCGAGATCAAGGCCGCCGAGGAGGAGGTCAAGAGCCTGCGCGAGGCCGCCGAGAAGGGCGAGCTCGACTTCAGCGGGTCCGAGGCCACCGTCGAGCTGCAGCACCGGCTCTCGGAGGAGCTGCGCCAGCGCGAGGAGGAGTTCCACCAGAAGGAGACCGATCTGCGGAAGCAGGTCTCGGACATGGAGGGCGAGCTGAACAAGGCCCGCATCGACCTCAAGCAGCAGCGCGAGGCCCAGCAGCTCTCCGGGAAGAGCAGCGGGGAGATCAACGCCGTGCTTGCGCAGAAGGAATCGGAGATCCAGGCGAAGGAGAAGTCCGTCCTGATCCGCGAGCAGGAGATCGAGCGCCTCAAGGAGGAGCTGAAGTTCAAGGAGGAGGAGTGGGCCCGAGCCTCCGAGCCGCTGAAGTACAAGGAGGAGGAGATGGCCCGCCGGGAGCAGGAGGTGGAGTACCTGCTCAAGAAGATCGAGGCGGACAAGCGCAAGATCGAGGAGGCGAAGGCCCTCGGCGGCTCGACGGTGGAGGTCGAGCTGAAGCAGCGCCTGGAGCAGATCAAATCGGAGATCACGATGAAGGAGGAGGAGGTGCGCTCCAAGGAGAAGTACCTCAAGGCGAAGATGGAGGAGCTGCGCCTACGCGAGCAGGGCCTCGTCGAGGAGGAGATCGAGGCGCGCGAGGACGAGCGCTCCGCGGAGATGAAGAAGGAGAAGTGCAAGACGGGCATCCCCCGCCTCGACGACCTGCTCCTCGGCGGCATCCCGTTCGGCGCCAACGTCATCATGTACGGCCCGGCCTTCGTCGGGAAGGAGGTCGTGATCGACCTCTTCATGGCGGAGGGCCTGAAGAAGGGCATCCCCGTCGTGTGGGTGCTCACGGAGAAGGCGCCGATGGACATCCGCGAGGAGATGATCCCCGTGCTGCCGTCCTACGAGCAGTACGAGAAGATGGGGCTCGTGTGGTACGTGGACGCCTACTCTAGGTCCATGGGGGCCACGGACTCCGAGGCCAACACCACCTACGTGAACGAGCCGACGGACCACGAGGGCATCCTGAAGGCCGTCGACGAGCTCGCGAAGGAGTTCAAGAAGAAGTACTCCTACTACCGCCTGGCGTTCCGCTCCGTCTCCACGATGATCGCGTTCCTGGACACGACGACCGCGTTCAAGTTCCTCCAGCCGTTCACGGGCCGGCGGAAGCGGGAGCGGGCCGTCTCCATGTTCGTCCTCGAGAAGGGGATGCACGAGGAGCAGGACATCCAGATGCTCGGCTCGCTCATGGACGGCATGGTCGACTTCAAGCTGGAGCAGCTGAAGACGTACATGTCCGTGAAGGGCGTCGGGGACGTCCAGTCCCGCGCCTGGATCGAGTACGGGCACACGAAGAGCAACGTGAGCATCCGGTCGTTCTCGCTCGGCCACATCAAGTGAGGCCTCCGGGGCGGGCGGGTCCGGGCCGGGCCCGCCGCGTCCAACATTCATGTTATCATGATAACATAATCTCAGGCGGGCACGGAGAGGGTCACATCACTTCGGGGCCGCCGGTGTGCTTCCCCGGCTTCTGTTGGCCCTGGATCTGCACCTGCGGCATCGGGATCGGCGGCGGGAGGCGCAGGTCGCGCGCGAGGAGCACGGCCTCGGGGATGCAGCTCGTCATGATGGCGGTGTGGATCTCGCTTGCCACCTCGGGCGGCATGTTCTGCGTCGTGGACCACTGCTTCACGACCTCGCGGGCCTTCCCCTGGTAGACGAGGTTGCCCTCGATCTTGATGAGCCCGATGACCTCCTCGGTCTGCGCGCGGTAGTTCGCGCTGAAACGGAAGTCGATGGAGGCCTCCGCGTCGCTGAGCGCGGTCATGAAGGTCACCGTCGAGTTGTGGTCGATCCGGACGTTCTGCGGTCCCGGCCCGGGCTTCATGAGGCGCTTCGCGTCGATGGTGGAGAGCTCGAAGGACTTGATGCCCATTCCGCTGACCTAGAGGCCCCGCCCTAATAGAGCTTCCCCACAGACGGCCGAGGGGGGATAGATATTTATAAAGAGTCCTGAATCCCCCCGACGGGAAACCATGGCGTCTTATCCACCTCCGAGTGGCCAGCCCGCGGGAATGCCCCCTCCGATGCCTGGGATGCCGCCGCCGTACCAGCCGGGCATGCCCATGGCACCGATGATGCCGATGCAGAAGCCACGCACGGGGAAGTGCACTGCCGGGGGAGCGCTGCTCCTCATCGGCGGAATCATGGGCCTGCTCGGAGGTCTGAGCCTCCTCGCCCTCCCCGCAATCTGCGGCGGTGTCGCGTTCATGCCCTTCGATCTGGTTGCCATGGGAATCGCCATTGGGTTGATCTGCACCGTCATCCCGGCAATCACGCTCATCGGCGGCATCATGGCGCTGAAGCGAAAGATGTGGGGCCTCTGCATCCTCGGCGGGATCCTCGGGCTGTTCAGCTTCGGGTTCATCTTCTCCTTGATCGGCCTGATCTTGGTCGCGATGTCCAAGGACGAATTCTAGGACTCCCGCCCCCGTAAGGGCTAACTAGGGCAGCGGAGCTGCCGTCGCGATGACATGGATCGGCCTCGATGATACGGATTCCGTGGCGGGGATGTGCACGACGTTCCTCGCCGCGGAGGTGGCCCGCCGGAGCGGCTGGGACCTCCTCGCCCTGCCACGACTGGTCCGCCTCAACCCGAACATCCCATGGAAGACCCGGGGCAACGGGGCGCTCGCCCTCCGCCTCGGTCGCGGGCGAGGGCCCTCCATTGTCATCGGGGAGTTGGCCGGCAAGGAGATGATCGCGTTCCAACGCGGGAGACCCGCCCCCCCGAAGGAGGCGCTCCGGACCGTGGCGGCGGTCGTCGAGGACCTGGCAGAGCTGGACGCGCCCGGGACGAACCCAGGCGTCTTCGCCGCCGAGCGGAGGCCGAGGGAGCGCCTCTACCGGGAGGCGGTGAAGGACATCGTCCCGCTGAGGACCGCTCGCCAGCGCGCGCGTGGTGGACTCTGGCGGACCTGGGGAGACGGGAGGGGGCTCATCGGCGCAGTGGCGGCGACGGCGTGGCGGCCGCGCGACCGCACGTACGAGGTGATCGCCTACCGGGAGAGGGCCCGCTGGGGGACGCCGCGGGACATCGACGCCGAGGGCGTCCGCCGGCTGGACCGCCGGTTCCCCGAGACGTTCAACAACTATGACCCCGAGGCCGGCCGGCCCGTGATCGCCCCCCGGAGCCCGTGCCCGATCCTCTTCGGGATCCGCGGCGACCGGCCAGAGCGCCTTCCCGAGGCGATGCGCAGCCTTGGCGGCGAGCGACCCGCCGGATGGCTCACCTTCCTCACGAACCAGGGGACGGACGACCATCTCATCCGCCGCCCGCGAGGGCTGCGTCGGGGAACCTCGGTCGTGCTGGACGGGACGGTCGCCTCGCCGCCGCGGTGGACGGTCGGGGGGCACGTCGTCTTCGCCCTCAAGGGCAATCTGAGCGCGGAGTGTGTCGCCTACGAGCCCTCCAAGGGCTTCCGTCATGCCGTCGCCGCCCTTGCCGAAGGGGACCGGGTCTCGGTGTGCGGGGCGGTGCGCGATCGGCCCCTCACGGTGAACCTCGAGAAGCTCCGCGTGCGCCGGACGGCCCCGGTCCGCCTCAAGGTGGCGAACCCCGTCTGCGCCTGCGGCGACCGCATGAAATCGGCGGGGCGCGGGGAGGGATATCGGTGCCCGGAATGCGGTTCCGCGGCACCTCAGGAGGCCGCGACCTGGATCGACGTCCCGCGGACGATCGCGCCCGGCTGGTATGAGCCGCCCGTAGGATCGCGCCGGCACCTGAGCAAGCCCCTGAAGCGGATGGGCGCGCGTCACCCCGTGATGGTGAGGATCTCGATCCCCTGCGGGAGCACGAAGTAGCAGAGCTGCATCCCGCGGCGCTCCGCGCGCACCAGCCCCAGCTCTTTGAGCCGGTCCAGGTGGTAGGAGATGGTCGATTGGGAGAGCCCGAGGATGCGGGCGATCTCCTTCTGGGAGATGGCGGGCGTCTCGAGGACGATCTCCAGGACGAGGCGCTGGACCTTGGTGGGGAGCTCGCCGTTGAGCGGGATCTTCATCTCGGCGGGGAAGAACCGACGGAACTTCCCGTCCTTCACGGAGCGCACGATCCCCTCCTTCTCCAGCACGTGCAGGTGGTACGCCAGCGTCCCGTTGTTCAGGCCGAGCGTGTCCTTGATCGCGTTGAAGTGGTCCCCGGGGTTCGCCAGGACGTACCCGCGGATCATCCCCCGGGTCTCATGCTCGAGGATCGCCTCGCGGCGGAGGCGCGTGTAGAGGGGGAGGAAGAAGAACAGCAGGCCGGTGAAGCCCCGCTCGGTCCCCAGGAGGCCGACCAGGGCCAGGGCCGTGACGGCGACCGTGGCCGCCGGCGCCACCGCCACGGCGACGGCTACCCCGGGGGGGGTCTCCTCCGTCACCGCCGGGGTCGCGGCCGGGACGAGGAGGAGCTCCGCCGCGTCCGACACGACGCCGAGGGCGGTGCCCGAGGCCGTGGCGTACTCCGCCTCCGCCGTGAAGACCCCCAGGCGGCCGTCCCCCGCCAAGGAGACCAGGGTGAGGTCGATCGTGACCGAACCGGGGGCGAGGAGGCCAAGGGGCACCACCGCGTCCCCCGACTCGCGCCGGATGGAATGGGACGCGCCGACGACGGCAAGGCGGGCGCCGGTGCGCAGCGTCAGGGTGACCTGGGCCGGGGCGCTTCCCCGGTTCTCGACCACGACACGGGCGTCGGCCCGCTGGCCGATCTCGAGGGAGGAGGCCTCCACGCTCGTGTCCAGGGAGAGGACCGGCCTGGACAGGCGGATCGCGGACGAACCCGTGAACCTCACCTCGGCCCCGAGACGGCTCACGAAACGGACCGAGTACGTGACGAGGGTGTCCGAGAGGTCGGGGGCGGCGTCGGAGACCCCATGCTCGACCCGCAGGATGTGCGGGCCCGGGGCAAGCGACGGCAAGTGATACCGGCCGGAACCCAACGACTCCCCTCCGAGGAGCGCCGCATCATCGCCGCGCGGCGAGAGCCAGGGTCCTGGCGTCACCTCGAGCGTGAGGTCGCGGACCGCGACGGTCCCCACGACCTCGAGGGACACCTCAGAAGCGATGATGTCGCCGGGGGCGGCGGACGTCACTTCGGAGGCGATCGAGGCCAGGAGCTCCGCCCCCCGGACCTCGAGCTGGGCGCTCGCATGGACTGGGAAGTAGGCGAGGCCCGCCAGGGAGGCGTAGGTCACCGTCGCGGTCATCCGGAGCAGCGTGGCATCGCGGGCCTCGGCGCCGAGCGCCACCTTGAGGGTCAGCACGAGGGGGTTCGCCGCCGGCGTCCCGAAGAAGTACGAGTAGGCGCCCCACCGCACCCCGCCGAGGCTCCCCGCGTTGTCCTGAACCCACGTCAGGTCCGGGGGCAGGAAGACATCCACCTGGACCTCCGCCATCGCGGAAGCTCCCGAGTTCGAAACACTGACGGTGATCGGGACGATGTCCCCGGGTGCCGCGGCGGCGCCCCCGGCGATCATGGAGAGGGAGACCTCCGGGGCGACGACGGTGAACGTGGCGAGGGCGTACTCGCCCCAAGTGCCCCCGGCGACCCGGGCGTGGAGGAACGCGACATGGTCACCCGAGGGGATGGCGTCCGTCGGGAGCAGGGCATGGAACCCCCTCTCCGTGGAGGCGGGCAAGGGGGGGTCCGCCGCCATCGGGACGCCGGTGCCATCGGCGCCGACGGTGTCCAGGAAGTACTCCGCCTCGACGAGGTCCGACGAGGTCACCGTGACCACAGAGGCGTTGAGCAGGACTCTCTCCCCCCGGACGGAGGTGGAGGGGGACGCCACGGCCGAGGTCACCCTCGGCCGGACGACCCCGTCCGCGCGGACCTCGAGCGTCATCCGCACGACGGAGCCGACATTGGCGAAGTTGTCGACCGCGTAGAGGTCGATGGGGTACATCCCCTCCGTGAGGAAGGCCACCCCCCGGAACGTGGCCTGCTCCGCCGGGGAGTCGTAGAAGCCGTCGGTCGCCGGGATGAAGACCTCGCCCAGGCCGGGGACCAACGCGAAGATCGCCCGGACGGGCGACCCCTCCGCGTCCCAGGCGATGACCGTGAGCGTGAAGGCGGTGTTCGGGGGGACCGGTTTCGGGGCCGCCTCGGCGAAGACGATGGCCGGGCCGAACAGGTCGGCCCCGGGCGTGATGCCGGGCGGGGGTGCCGCGGCGGGGACGGCGAGCGCGAGCAGGGCGAGGGCGAGCAGGGCCAAGCCGGTCCGCATGGGTACACCTGGGGCGGGAGTCGAAGGGGGAAAGCGCGGCCCGCCGGGCGGCAACCCGGAGGATCCGGGGAACGCCTCCCGCCCCGTGCCCTCACCTACCTGTCCCACGTTATAAAGACAGGTTGGTTCGACCTTAGATAAGTTCGCTTTCGCGCGGGGACGTTCTCAGAAGAGGCAAGACGGGCTCAGCCGCACGCGTCGATGGCCGCTTCCAGGACGTCCAGGCCGGCGTCGAGGTGCTCCCGGGGGATGGTCAACGGCGGGATGTACCGCAACGAGGAGTCGCCGCACGGGAGGAGCATCAGGCCGCGTCGGCAGGCCTCCTTCACGATCGCGTCGCGCACCCTCGGGTTCGGCTTGCGCGTCCGCGCGTCCGTGATGAACTCGGTGGCGCGCATGAGCCCGAGCCCGCGGTTGTCGCCCATGATCTCGCGCGTCGCCGCCATCTCGTCGAGGCGCTTCCCGAGGTGCGCGCCCAGGCGCGTCGCGTTCCGGAGCACGTCCTCGGCCTCGAAGACATCGAGCACCGCCTCGCCGGCGGCGCAGGCCACGGCGTTCCCGCCGAACGTGGTGGAGTGCGAACCGGCCTCGGGGAAGTCGAGCGAGGCGTCCATGACCGCGGCGCCGAGCGGGAGCCCCCCGCCGAGCGCCTTCGCCATCGTGAGGATGTCCGGGACCGCCTTCGTGTGCTCGATCGCGAAGAACCGCCCCGTCCGGCCCATGCCGGCCTGCACCTCGTCGTCGACCAGGAGGATGCCATGGCCCTTCGCGATGGCGGCGATCCGCTCCATCCACCCCTTCGGGGGGACGACATAACCGCCTTCCCCCTGGACCGGCTCGACGAACACGGCGGCGACGTCCTCGGGAGGCGCGACCGTCTTGAAGTAGACGTCCTCGATGACGTTCGCGCAGTGCAGGTCGCACGAGGGGTAGGTCAGGTGGTAGGGACAGCGGTAGCAGTAGGCGTAAGGGACGTGGGTCGCCGCCGGCATCATCGGGGTGTATCCCCGTCGCTGGACCGCCTTGCTGGCGGTGAGGCCGAGGGCGCCCATCGACCTGCCATGGAACGCCTTCAGGAAGGCGAGGAACATCCCCCGTCGCGTGTGCACGCGCGACGCCTTGATCGCCGCCTCGGTCGCCTCCGTCCCGCTGTTCGTGAAGAAGACCTTGCGCGCGCGCTTCCCGGGGGCGAGCTTCGCGAGGCGCTCGGCGAGGCGCGCCTGGGAGGCGTAGTAGAAGTCGGTGCCCGCGAAGTGCATGTGGTCCTTCGCCTGGGCGGTGACCGCGGCGAGCACCTTCGGGTGGGAGTGCCCCACGTTGAGCACGGAGACGCCCGAGGTGAAGTCGATGAGGAGGTTCCCATCGACATCCTCCACGATTGCGCCCTGGGCGCGCCTCACGACCACCGGCGCCGTCTTGGTGGACCTCGCGAGGTACCGCTCGTCGAGGGCGATGATGGCGCGCGCCTTCGGGCCGGGGGGCGTGACGCGGATGAGGGGGACCTTGATGCCCATCCGGCCCGCCTAGCCGCGTGCGCTATGTAAAGGTTCGGCCGTGACTTTCGGGACTCACATGCCGCCGATGCGGAAGACCTTGCCGCCGCACTTCGGACACGTCCCGGAGACGGCCGGTTTCCCGTTCTTCAGCTTGACCTGCTTCGGGTTCTTGATCTCCACCTTCGTCTTGTCTTTGACACAGTATGCCTGGACCATGGGGACTCCCTTCGAGGGCGGGAAGGTCCACGGGCACTTAAGGCGTGCTCCAAAAGCTTTATACGCAGACCATGGGTGCGCGCGCTTCCATGCCCCTCACCCGCTTCGAGCGCGCACGCGTTCTCGGGGCCCGGGCCCTCCAAATCTCGATGGGAGCGCCCCTGCTCGTGGAGGCCACTGGCATGGACCCCCTCCGCCTCGCCATCGCCGAGATGGACTCCGGCCTCCTGCCCATCCAGGTCCAGAGGGCCCTCCATGCCCGCGATTGAGGCGGTGCGCGGTCGCCTGGTCCTCGACAGCCGCGGCGACCGGACCGTGGAGATCGACCTCCTGGCCGCGGGCCACTGGGGCCGATGCGCCGCGCCGAGCGGGGCGAGCACGGGGTCGCATGAGGTCCGGGCCTGGGCCCCCGGCGGCCCGGAGGCCTCTCTCCGGCTGCTCTCCAGGGTGGAAGCGACGCTGCTCGGGGCGGACGCCACGGACCAGGAGGGGATCGACGCCCGGCTCCATGCCGCGGACGGCACGGCGGACTTCTCGGTCCTCGGCGGGAACCTGGCCGTGGCAGTGTCGCTCGCGAACGCCCGGGCCGCCGCAGCCTCCGCGGGGAAGCCGCTCTACGCCTACCTCGGCGGGCCGCGGGGGATGCCGCGTCCCCAGGGGAACGTCATCGGGGGCGGGGCGCACGCCGTCGGGGGCACGAGCATCCAGGAGTTCCTGTCCACCGCCACCGCGGGCGACATCGCCGCCGCCGCGTTCGCCAACGCTCGCGTCCATCGCCGGGTCCGAGACCACCTACGGAAGCTCCTCCCCGGAACACCCCTGGGGAAGGGCGACGAGGCCGCCTGGGTCGCCCCCATCGCAGACGCCAAGGCCCTTGAGATCGTCGCCGCAGCCTGCGCCGAGATCACCGCCGAGACCGGCGTCGACTGCCGCCCCAGCCTCGATGTCGCCGCCACGGAGCTCTGGAAGGAGGGGCGGTACGCCTACCGCGAGACGACGCGGACGACCGAGGAGCAGATCGCCTTCCTGGAGGCCTTGGCGGGGGAGCACGGCCTCGTCTCCATCGAGGATCCCCTTCAGGAGGAGGACTTCGCCGGGTTCGCCGAGCTCACTCGCCGCCTCGGGAAGAAGTGTTTAATAGTGGGGGACGACTTGTTCGCGACCTCCGTGGAGCGGCTGCGCCGCGGCATCTCCGAGGGTTCGGCCAACGCCGTCCTCGTGAAGCCGAACCAGCGCGGCACGCTGACGGACACCCGCGCGACGGTCGACCTCGCCCACCGCAGCGGGTACCGGACCGTGATGTCCCACCGCAGCGGGGAGACGACGGACGACGCGATCGCGCACCTCGCCGTCGCCTTCGGGTGCTGGGGCATCAAGACCGGGGCCGCCGGGGGCGAGAGGACCGCGAAGCTGAACGAACTGATCCGGATCGAGGAGCAAGGGAAGCATGGAAGCTGAGGAGCAGATGGGCATCGAGGGGCTGCTCGTGCCCGAGGACGTCTACCTGACGAGCGGCGTCCACATCGGGACACAGCAGAAGTCCGCGGACATGAAGCCCTTCATCTACAAGGTGCGGATCGACGGGCTGTACGTCCTCGACATCAAGCAGACGGACACGCGGATCCGCCACGCGGCGAAGTTCCTCTCGCGCTTCCCGCCGGGGAAGACGCTGATCATCGCGGCGCGCCAATACGGGCAGAAGCCCGCGCGGCTGTTCGCGAAGGCGATCGGGGCGCAGGTCTTCGCCGGGCGCTTCGTCCCGGGCACGCTCACCAACCCGAACATCGCCGAGTACACGGAACCCGAGGTCATCCTCGTCACCGACCCCGCCGCGGACCAGCAGGCGCTCCGGGAGGCGGTGAACATCGGGATCCCCGTCGTCGGACTCTGCGACGCCAACAACGAGACGAAGAACGTGGAGCTCGTCATCCCCACGAACAACAAGGGGCGCCGGGCGCTCGCCACGGTGTACTGGCTCCTGACGCGGGAGACGCTGAAGGAGAAGGGCCAGATCAAGGCGGACGAGGAGTTCACGCCGACCATCGACGACTACGAGGCCTCGTTGTAGGCGCCACCCTTATCTCCGGCGCGGGCTTCGCGGGGCGATGCGCTTTCCCGCCGTCGCCGGGCAGTTCTACGAGGGCGATGCGGACGCCCTGCGCCGCCAGGTCGAGGGGTGTTACCGCCATCGCCTGGGCCCAGGATCGGTCCCCAAGGTGGCGGTGAAAGGGCCTCGAGAGATCCGCGGCCTGGTCTGCCCCCATGCCGGCCTGGTCTACTCCGGACCGGTCGCCGCGCACGCCTACGCCGCCCTCGCCGCCGACGGGTTCCCCGACACGGTCGTGATCCTCGGTCCGAACCACACCGGGAGCGGCGCGCCGGAGGCGCTGGCCACCGTGGACTGGCAGACCCCGCTCGGCGTCGCGAAGCGCGATGAGGCCCTCTGCAAGCGCCTGCGCCGCGACCTCGTCGAGGAGGACAACCTCGCCCACCGCAAGGAGCACTCCCTCGAGGTCCAGCTCCCCTTCCTGCTCCAGCTCAACCCGTCCCTGAAGTTCGCGGCCATCTGCATGGGGTTCCAGGAGTACGAGCCGGCGGCGGCGGTGGGGAAGATCGTCGCCGAGGCCATCGCGGACCGCGACGCGCTCGTCCTCGCGAGCACGGACTTCTCCCACTACGTCGCCAAGGAGGAGGCCACGCGGCAGGACCGCCTGGCGATCGACCAGATCCTGAAGATGGACCCCTGGGGGTTCTACCGCGCGAAGACCACGCACGCCATCTCGATGTGCGGGTACGGGCCGGTGATCGCGATGCTCACCGCCATGGGGCAGGGGAAGGCGACCCTGCTCAAGTACGCGACCTCCGGGGACGCGGCCCCGATGCGCGACGTGGTCGGGTACGCCGCCATGGCCGTGAAATGACCGGCGGTTCCAGGGCCCCCTGGGCGTCAACAGGCTAGGCGTTATATATTAGATGGAACATATAACATCGGATGGCCGGAGTGAACGCGCGGGTACGTCGTTGGGGCTCCTCCCTGGGGATCGTGCTCCCGAAGGAGGTTGTGCGGCGGGAGACGCTGCGGGCAGGTGACGAAGTCACCCTCTCGGTGCGCAAGGCCCGGACCGTCCGGGAGGCGTTCGGCACCCTACGGGGATGGCGTGTGAACCCCCAGAAGCTCAAGGACGAGATCCGCGAGGGCTGGTGACCATCGCCCGCTTCTTCCTCGACACCTACGCAATGATCGAGATCCTGCGGGGGACGCCCAGCTACAAGAAGTTCGCCGGCGGGGAGTTCGCGACGCTTTACACGGACCTTCTGGAGCTCCACTATGCGGTGCTCCGCGACTTCGACAGCGCCACCGCGGAACGCGAAGTCGAGGTCTTCCGGCCTAGCCTCGTGCCCCTCGATCTGGACTGGATCCCGTTGGCGGCGGAGATCAAGCTCCGCCTGAGGGTCTCCTATGGCGACGCCCTCGGGTACGTGGCCGCCGGTGCTCTCGGTATCCCTTTCCTCACCGGGGACGACGCCTTCAAGGACGAGCCCGGCGTCGAGTTCGTGAAGTGAGGGCGTTCTCCCGCGTCTCCGACGCGAGCCACGCGAGGTACGGCTGGTGCCCGGTGGTCATCCGATAGGCCACGATGCAGGGCACCTGGTCGGGGTGGAGCCGCTTCGCTTCCTGGATGGCCGCGCGCACCCGCCGGTCCGTCGTCTTCATCACCGCCACCGCCTCCCGCGCACGCAGGGTGCGCCCCTTCCACCGGTACAGCGAGGACGCCTCCCAGACGTTCGCGCAGGCGATGAGACGGGCCTCCAGAAGGGCGGCGGCGATGCGGAGGGCCGTGCGGCGGTCGGGGGCGGTCATGTAGAGCATGGCGGGCATGCCTGCGGCAACGCCGGGGGGCCTCAAAGCCGTGGCGGTTATCATGACGAATAACCAGATGGCCGGGCTTTTGTAGCCGCTTCCAGCATCCGACGGACGATGCCGCCAGTGCTCCACCGGGAGATGAAGGCCGCCCTCAGGGCGACGGTGGGCAGGCGGGGGATGTCCGAGGAGGAGGTCCTCGCCCTCACGGACTACGTGCTCTCGTTCTTCGGGCACGAGACCGAGGTGATCGACAACCGCCTCGACGTGGACGACCGCGACGTGTTCTACATGCTCGAGGAGGAGGGCCTCCTCGGGACAAGGCAGGAGGAGATCCACATCCGCCGAGGGAAGCTCTGGCGCATCCACTACTGGATCCTGCGCGTCGACCGCGTCAAGGCGATCGCGGGCGCCGCCAATGCGGAGTCGGCGGACGACGGGTCGGGCGTCTACCGGCGGGTGCCCGAAGAGGCGTGGACGCGCCCCCCCAGCGCGTGAGAACGTTCAAGACCCGGGGTCGGATGCGCGAGGGCCCATGAGCGTCCTGAGCGACCTGGCCCTTTTCGTCGGGGTCCTCACCGCCTGGTCCGTCGCCATGTACTTCTTCTCGCGGACGCAGGCCTTCCAGCGCTGGAACCTCGGCCTGTCGCTCTTCATCCTCATGGTGCGGACGGTGCGGGGCCGTGAGATGCTCGACCGGGTCGCCCAGCGGCGGAGGTTCTGGAGGGGGTTCGGGGAGCTGAGCATCGGCCTCGTCCTCATCGCCATGGCGGGGATCACTGCCCTCCTCGCGTGGGAGGCCACGATCGTGTGGCAGCTGGACCTGAGCCAGGCGCCCCGCGCCGAGCTCCTCCTCGGGATCCCGGGCCTCAACCCGGTCATCCCCCTCGGCTACGGCATCTTCGGGTTGGCGATCGCGATCGTCCTGCACGAGTTCGCGCACGGCATCCTCTCGTGCGTCTCGAACGTGAAGATCCAGAGCCTCGGCCTCCTCTTCGTCATCTTCCCCATCGGCGCCTTCGTCGAGCCGGACGAGGCGCAGATGAGGGCGATGCCCCGACGCGAACGCATGCGCCTCTACGCGGTCGGGCCGGCGACGAACCTGCTCCTCGCGGGGATCTTCTTCCTCTCCTTCAGCCTCCTCCTCATGCCGGCCGCGGTCCCCTATCACCAGGGCGCAGGCCTCACCTACGTGGAGGATGCCGGCCCCGCGGGGATGGCGGGGATCTCGGAGGGGTGGATCGTCACGTCCATCAACAACACGACGGTCTCCGGGAAGGCGGACCTCCAGCGGGCGCTGCGCGCGACCGAGGCCAACAGGACCAACGTGCCTGTGACCGCGTGCTACCGGGAGGCCTGTTGGAACCTCACCGTGAACCTCTCGTGGAACAGGGACCTCGGGACCGGGGAGACGTATGGGAGGCTCGGCGTCCTGGGTTCGGACACGACCGACGTCTATTCCCCGCTCGGTGCGGACGGGGATCCTGGCCGGGGGGCGCTCCTCTTCATCGCGCTGCCCGTGGCAGGGACGCAGGAGCCCGGGCTCATGCCCGTCGGGTACCCGCGCACGGAGTTCTACCGGATCTCCGGCCCCTGGGCCGCGCTGCCGCCCGAGCTCTTCTGGGTGCTCGTGTCAGGCTCGTACTTCCTCTTCTGGCTGAACCTGATGCTCGGCGCGACCAACGCCCTCCCCGCCGTCCCGCTCGACGGCGGATATCTCTTCCGGGACGGCCTGCACGGACTGCTCCAGCGCCTCCGCCCGGCGATGCCGGAGGAGCGTCGCGAGAAGGGGGTGCGCTGGACCAGCTACGCAGTCTCGCTGATCATCCTCGCCCTCATCGTCTGGCAGTTCGCCGGGCCTTACGTGAAGGCGTGGCTCACGAACTGAGCTCTCAGTGCATCACGAGCTCGAAGCCGCCCTCGTCGAAGATGAGGGGGAAGTAGCCACGGCGGTGAGCCGTCTTCCGCATCTTCACGATGCTCATGTAGAGGTCGACGCTCTGGTCGCGGCGGCGCAGGTCGAGGTGGACGATGCCATCGGAGAGGAAGTCCTCGCCGAACCGGCAGAACTTGTCGGAGTCCTGGTCCATCTCGGTGATGAGGAGCGAGGTGATCTCCAGGTCCCGCAGCCACTCGAAGAAGTTGAAGAGGTCGTCGCGGGGGTCCTGGAACTTCGCGAGCACCTCGAGCACGGGCAGCGAGTCGATGGCGAGGAGGGAGACGTCCATGGTCTGGTCGAGGTTGTCGATGTACATCTTGAAGACCTCGATCCAGGACTTGTTCGAGAGCTGTTTCAGCTTCTTGCGGATCAGGCTCAGGTCAAGGACGCTGAACTTCCGCTCCATCCCGGCGATGTCCATGCCGAGCGCCGCCATGCTCGAGAGGAGGCTCTGCCGCCCCTGCTCCAAGGTGACATAGACCGCGCCCAGGTCGTGCTGCTTCGCGTTCTCGTAGAGCGTGTGGAACACGAAGGAGGACTTCATCGTCCCCGGCTTCCCGGCCACGAGGACGATGTGCGACTTCGGGAGCCCGCCCTGGAGCGTCTCGTCGAGGCCTTTCACGTACGTGGGGATGCGCCCCTCGGGACCGGTCATCGCGGCGCCAACAGCGGACCGGCCATAAAGCTTGTCCCCGTCGCTCCCGGAACTGAGAGTCAGCCCTTCTCCAGCCCGCCGAGCGCCCACACCGCCGCCAGGTCGTCGGCCACCGCGTCTCCCCGCGTCATCCGCAGGGTGTGGAACCCCTCCCCGAACCCGAGCGAGCGCACCGCGTCGACCGCCTCGCGGTTCTCCACGGGGACGGTCAGGGCTGCGGTCCTCACCCCCGCCTGGCCGAGCGCCTCCTCGAGCAGGGCCTGCGCCGCCACCGGCTCGCCGCGGGCGACGACCATCGGACCGATCTCGCAGTGCCCGTCCGCGACGGTCCCGGCGGCGTACCCCAGGACGTGCCCGCCGCGGTCCACCGCCAACAGGAACCCGCCCGGCTCGCGCTCCAGCCGCCGGAGGAGCCGTTCGCGCGAGGCCCCGAACGCCCGCGCGTCGAAGGCGATGATGGCGGCGAGGTCCTCGGGCGGCGAGGCCCGCCCGCCGGAGAACCCGTGGAGCCCCGTGGCGGTGAACCTCCCGTTCTCCGTCCCGCCGCGGTACCCCAGCTTCTCGTAGAAAGGGACGATGTGCAGGTACGCGTTGAGCCGCGCGCTCCTGACGCCGCGGCGCGCGCAGAAGGCGTGCGCACCCTCGAGCAGCATCCGCCCGGCCCCCTTCCCCCGCCACGTGGGGCGCACGATCACGGCGCCGATCCACGCGACCACGCCGTACGTCGTCACTGTGGCGATGCCCAGAGGTCGCCCGTCGTGCTCCAGGACGAGACACCCTTCCGGCTCTAAGGCCTGAAGCCGCAGGAAATCCTCCTCCGTGTAGCCCCAGCCCTCCGTGGCGGTGAGGTCCACCGCGAACGGCAGGTCCGGGCCCTGCATCACGCGGACGTGCGGCGGGACCACGCGAGCCCCCTCCGTTCGAGCTCCTCCGGCTCGTCGCACGCCATGCCTCCGGGCGTGAGGTACTTCGCCTCGTGCCGCGCGTGCTTGTACATGCACGGGCCGAGCTCGTCGTCCTCCTGCCCGTACCACTTGTCGCAGTCGCGGCAGCGGTGCGTCGGCGCTACATCCCCCAGAACCGGTCCTCCTTGCGTTTGATGAGGCACACCTGCTCGAGGGCCTCGCGCTCGTCGGCGGTGAGCTCGAGCTTGCGCAGGGCGGTGACGTGGCTCTCCGGGATGTCCACATAGAGGACGTCACCCTCCGCGATCTGGCGCCCGACGGTCGCGCCGCTGATCGCCACGGCGACCTCGCTCCCCGCCACCGCCTCCTTCAGCGGGGTCTCGTCCGTCCGCATGCTCTCGATCTGCCCGACGACACGTCCGTCGTCCTTGAGGAGGTGCTCCCGGAGCCGGATGCGCCCGGCGAGGACGCGCACGCCCACCACCGCCGGCTTGCTCATGCGGAAGGTGTGGTCCGGGAGGAGGAGGATCTTCGCCGGGTAGTTGAGCTCGAGGCGCTTCTCCGCGTCGATGCGCTCGCGCGCGGCGTCGCGCCACCTCCCGTAGTCCTCGAGGAGGCGGAAGACGACGTCGTTGGAGAGGACGTCCACCTCCCCCTTCCGCGCGAGCAGCTCCTCGTTCGCGTCCACGTGCATCGGGACGTGGAAGGCGAGGACGACGCGGTGCAGGGTGTCTGCGGCGGTGGCGGCGTCGATGACGTCCCGGCGCGAGACCGGCCCGAGGCGCGCGGCGGCGATCGGGATCTCCTGGGCCTTGCACTCGAAGGCGAGGGCCTCGAGGGAGCCGATGGCGTCCGCCTTGATCAACACGCCCGTGTCCTGCGTCGCGACCTGCACCGAGGACTCCTGCGCCACCTTGGCGATGGCCGCGGCGGGGTCCCCCGCCACGCTGAGGATCGGCCCGCCGGCGACGGCCTCCTCGAGCCCGGCGGCGACGACCTTCACTCCGGCGGCGGCGGAGACCTCCTTCACCGGGTCGAAGCGGTCCTGGGGGTCGCGGATCTCGTCGAGGGGCCTCGGCTTGAGGACGCTCTTCACCCGCGTGACGATCGGCTTCCCCGTCGTGCCTACGACGATCGTGTCCCCCTTGCGCAGCACCCCCTGGAAGATGATCGCGTCGAGCGTGAGGCCGAGGCCCTTTTCCTCCTTCACTTCAAGCACCGTGCCCTCGGCGGGTCCGTCCGCGACCTCGAGCTGGCCCTCCAGGTACCGTTGCGCAAGCCCGATGAGGACGAGGAGCAGGTCCGCGATGCCCTCGCCGTGCCTCCCGCTCGTCGGCACCATGGCGAAGGTCGTGGTGAAGTCCTCGACGCGGTCGAAGCGATCCGCGGGCACCCCCAGTTCGTAGAGCTTCCCCGCGAGCGCGTAGAGCTTCTCGTCGAGGAGGGCGCGCGTCGCCTCGGACTGCGCCGCGAGCGCCTCGTGGAAAGGCTTGCCGGGCTGCTTGCGCCAGCCGGGGACGAGGTCCACCTTGTTGGCGGCGACGACGAAGGGGGTCTTGTACTGCTTCAGGATGCGGATGGACTCGGCGGTCTGCGGCTTGGGGCCGTCGATGAGGTCGACGACGAGCACCGCCAGGTCCGCGAGCGCCCCGCCGCGCGCGCGCAACGTCGTGAAGGCGTGGTGTCCAGGGGTGTCGATGAAGAGAAGCCCCGGGACGCGGAAGGTCTTCCCCGCCACGAGGTCGCCGCAGCGCTCGAGGATCGCGGAGAGCGGGACCTCGGTCGCGCCGATGTGCTGCGTGATGCCGCCGGCCTCGTGCCCGGCGACGTCGGTGCCGCCGCGGATGCGGTCGGAGATCGTCGTCTTCCCGTGGTCCACGTGGCCGAGCACGGAGACGATGGGCTGTCGGATCATCGCGACGGTTCGAACCCCCGTGGGCTATAAGGGGTTTTCTTGCAACCCCTTCTCGCTTCTGAAGGAGCATTGCCCCCGATGTGACCGCGGCGGCTACCGCGGCGGCCATACTCGGCGCAGTCCCCGCACCCGGTCAAAGACTTCGTCCTCCGAGGCAATCTCGACCTCACCGGACTCCAGTGCTGCAGCGGCGTGGAGGGCGTCCCTTGGCCGTATCGGGATGCTGCCGTAGATCTGGACCGCTCGACGGACCACACCACGGTCGACCGACCGCCATCGGAGGTTCGCCGTCTCGAGCAGCGTCGTCGCCTTCTGCCGGGAGAGCTCCTCCCCCAAGATCCGACGGACCCCGAACGCGACCTCGTCCCACGTAAGCGTCGCGGTGGTCGCGTCTCGCTTCCCTTCCACTACGCGGAACAAGTAGTCCTCGCACTCCTTCACCATCTCGACGGAACGCTCGTGGAGGATGGGCAGAAGGAAGACCATTGAGTCTAAGTACATCGCTTCACCGGGGGACCCTGTACTCCTCGTCGAGGAGCGCCTTCAGGTCGATTCGCTTGCGGAGTTTCTTGCCGGGGGTCTCGAGGAACCTCTCTATGAACTCCTTCGGAGACTCCGATCCGGAGAGCACGAGTCCCTCTGGGGATCGCCGGAACGTTAACTCTTCACCCTCCCGCCAGCCCAGGTCTTCCCGAAGTTCCTTGGGGATGACGATCTGGCCTCGTGAACTGAGACGCCTTTTCATACCACTAGGTAAGAATTCTTACTACTTATACATTTCGAGAGCGCGGTGACTCGTGGGGTGCCCCCCGCCATACGGCGGCGGCAGACTGATGTCCCGGCGGCATGCGAGGACAACCCAGGACCCGGCAGTCCGGGGCGGCGAATACACCCCGTAGTCAGGTCGTTGTAGACAAAAGTTAAGTACGTCTACATCCATCTCTAGACCGTGCCCGTTAAGCCCGGAACTCTGCTTAGCGTCCGTCTGGAGCCGGACCTTGAGAAGCGCGTGGAGATGCTTGTACGACTCGAAGGCCGAAGCCGCGCGGATGAAATCCGGGCCATCCTGAGGACGGGGACGGACGCCCGTCTCCGGGACCTCGCGGTGGACCTGTACCGGACCGACGCCCTGAGCCTGGGGAAGGCCGCCGAACTCGCTGACCTACCCCTCGAGGACTTCATCCTTCTCCTCAAGAAGAGCGGACTCGGGGTCCGCGTCGATGAGGCCCTGTTGCTGGAGGGCCTTCGTGAGTGATCGCCGTCGCCGACGCCTCCCCCCTAATCGCCTGCCGCCAGATCCCTCGCCTGGTCGACCTGTTCGCGAAGCAGTTCGACCGCATCCTCGTCCCTGACGCGGTGTTCCAGGAGGCGGTCGGCGGGGCCTTGGAGCATCCCGACCCCGTCCGCACCACCTCGGCCCGGGAGCTCCTACGGCACTTCGAGTCCAAGCCCTTCTCTCGTGTCGCGGTGAAGCGCCACGAACTCCTTGACCTCAGCCTCGGCCCCGGGGAGGTAGAAGCCCTCTCGATGGCCCGCGCCCGGAGCATCCGGTCCGTGCTCGTGGACGATTCCAAGGCCTCCCGGGTCGCTTCCTCCCTCGGCCTCCGGCCCCTTTCCACCATCGCGGTCGTGGTCCGGGGATTCCGGAGCGGACAGGTGGACTCCGCGGAGTCGAAGGCCCTTGTGCAGCGTCTGCTGGAGGTCAATCTGTTCCTCTCGCCCGGCCTGGTGTCGAAGATCCTGTCCATGCTGGAGTGAGGACCAACTCCGGGTCGAATCACTCGAACAGCCACGCCGCGTCGATGCGGCGATAGTCCTGGAGCTCTGTGGCGGTGAAGAACAGGGTGATCTCCCGCTTCGCGCTCTCCGCGCTGTCCGAGCCGTGGATCACGTTCCTACCGATCTGCTGCCCGAAGTCCCCGCGGATCGTCCCCGGCCCGGCCTTCTTCGGGTCCGTCGCCCCCATCATCTGCCGCGCCACGGCCACGGCGTCGTCCCCCTCGAGGACCATCGCGACCGCCGGCCCCGAGGTGATGTACGCGATCAGGCTCTCGTAGAAGCCCTTCCCCTTGTGCTCCCCGTAGTAGGTCTCCGCAAGCGCCCGCGGGACCGTGAGCATCTTCACCGCCACGAGCTTCAGCCCGCGCGCCTCGAACCGCCGGAGGACCTCCCCGACCAGGCCGCGCTGCACCCCGTCCGGTTTGATGAGGGAGAACGTCCGCTCGAGGGCCATCTCAGGCCTTCTCCTTCTTCGCCTGCGCCTCGAGCCAGTCCTTGAACATCTTCTTCGCGCCGGCGGTGTCGAGGTAGACCTTGTACTCCTCGATCGTGACCTCGGTGAGCGCCTTCTTCGGGTTGCGCTTCCTGAACCAGAGGGCCACCGCGCCCTTGAGCTGGTCCGTGCCGCTGAACGTGACGAAGCGCTTCTCGACCTGGGCCAGGGAGAGCTCCCGGCCGAACTGCTTGTGCACGAGGTCCACGAGGCCGTTCGGGATGTCCTTCCCCTTCGGCAGGTGCAGGGTGTACGCGCCCGTCTTGGCCTCCACCTCGACGCCGGACTCGACCACGGCCACGCCCGTCGGGGCCGTGACCTTGCCGCGCGCGGCGGCGTAGGTCAGGGTCCACTTCACGTCGCGCGCCTGGCGCTTGAGCTTGAGGGCGTTGCGCGAGCACTTCGAGGAGCAGAAGTACCGGATGGTGCCGTCGCGCTTCACGTACATCGTGGACGTGCCCGGCTCGATCTCATTGCCGCAGAAGCTGCAGGGCCGGGTGATGGGCATCTCACTTCACGCTCAGCTTGCGCGCTTCGCGCGCGGTCTCGCGGAGCATGAGGACGTCGCCGACCTGGATCGCGCCCTTCACGTTCCGCGTGATGATCCGTCCCTTGTCCCGACCGTCGAGGACGCGCGCCTTCACCTGCGTCGCCTCGCCCGTCATCCCCGTGCGGCCGACGACCTCGACCACCTCGGCGGGGATGTTCTCGTCCTGCTCGGCCATCGCTTCACTTCTTCAGCGGCCGCAGCTTGGCCACGAGCTCGTCCATCACGGGCTTGCCCTTGCCCGCGTCGGTGATCGCCACGCTGGCGGTCGCCTTCCCCAGGCCGCAGGCCACGCCGAGCTCCTGCTTGCTCGGCACGTACGCGTAGGGGATCGCCTTCTCCTCGCAGAGGAGCGGCATGTGCGCGAGGATCTCCTCGGGCTGCACGTCCTCGGCCATGACGACGATCTGCGCGTCCCCGCGCTCGACGACCTTCGTGACCTCGTTCGTCCCCTTGCGCACCTTCCCGCTGTCGCGCGCGAGCTCGACGACCTGGTAGGCCTTGTCGGAGAGTTCCTTCGGCGTCTCGAACCGGACGTAAATCGCTTTCGCCATGATCCACCTCGTTCAGCCCCAACGGGGCTTCATGAGTCACAGGCTCTCGTTGAAGAGCAGGCGGCAGAGCGGGGTGGTGTATAAGAACGTTCCCCGCCGCTGGGAGGTTGGTCTCCCGGAGGGGCCGCGGAGGCTCAGTCTTATACGGGTCTCCCTGTTGAGCACCCGGGGTTCCGCATGAACCAGGGACGTCTAGGCCCAGCGCTCGCGATTGGAATGCTCCTCGCCGCCGTTTTCCTCCCGGCGGCCCTGGCCGCCTCGGCCGTCGTCACGGAGAGCGAGGACCTGCACCAGCGCGGGACGCCCGACTGCGGGGACGGAAAGACCTCCAGCAAGCTCGGGGCGAAGTGGCTGTCGTTCCCCGTGACGACGAACACCAGCTCGACGAACGACACTTGGACCACCGCAATCCGCGCGGCCTTCGCGACCTGGGACGCCCAGGAGCACCCCCCCGGCCCCTTCTTCTCCGAGCGGGGCTCCGCCGGCCAGGACATCGACGTCTCGTTCGCGCCCATCGACGGGCCCTCGAACGTCCTCGCGCGCACCTCCTACAGCTACAACCGGTTCACGAGGGAGTTCATCGAGGTGAACATCGTCTTCGACTCCGCGGAGGCGTGGACGGTCTACGAGGGGATCACCTGCTATTCCCAGGGCAGCGGGATCGACGTCGAGGCGGTCGCGGCGCATGAGATCGGCCACGCGGTCGGGCTCGGGCACTCCTCGTCCTCGACGGCACTCACGATGTACCCGTACTACGGCTCGGGGGCGACGCACCAGCGCACCCTCGCGACGGGGGACGCCAAGGGCTTCGACAACCTGTACTAAGCCTTCAGGCAGTCGAAGACCAGGGAGTGCGGCACCCGGTTCACCTTGGCGAGTCCATGATATGCCTGGGGTCCTTCCTTCACCGGCCTTGGCTCGACGAGTCCCCGTATGACGAACCCGCCTGACGCCAGCGCCGCGGACCAATCTTGAAGCGTGAGGTGCCAGCCCTCGTTCACGAACGTGTGGTCCGTGCCGCGGAGCGTCCAGGTGAACTTGAACGATCCCGTGCGAAAGTAGTCGTCCACCTTGAAGTAGAGCGCCTCGCCGGTGTGGGGCACGCCTCCTCGGCGAACCCAACCGGAGACCATCTTCCCGCCGCGGAAGATCGTGTCGAAACAGGGGTGGGGGATGCTGAACACGAACCGGCCTCCCCGCCGCAGCACCCGCGCCGACTCTCGGACGGCCGCCGCGGATCTCGGGACGTCCATCACCGCCATGAGGCTCACGACCAAGTCGAAGGAGCCGGACCCCAGGCCCCGAAGACTGGCGGCGTCGCGGACGAAAAAGCGAATCCCGAGGGGCTTCCGCCGCTCCTCCTCCATGGCGTGGTGGATCATCCTCGCCGAGGCGTCGATGGCGGTGACCCGGGCCCCCCGGCGAGCGAGGATCCGCGCATGGTACCCCTCGCCGCACCCGAGGTCGAGGACCCGCTGCCCTCGGACCGGGCCGATGACCTTCAGCGTGGCGGGGGTGTTGAGGTACTCGCGGTAGTAGTCGAACCCGCCGCGGACAAAACGCACCCAGGCGTCGGCGGTCCCGTCCCAGAGCTCCGTGCGTGTGCGGCTCGAGGGTCGCCTAGGACTCGACATCGAAGTAGAGGCGGAGCGTCGCCCGGTACTCCGTGATCTTCCCGCCCTCGATGGCGACCTCCAACTCCGAGGCGCGACCCCACTTCAGCCCGCGCACCGTCTTCCCCGCCTCCTTCACCGCGTTCTGCGCCGCGCTCGCGAAGCTCGTCTTCGACACGCCCACGACATCGATCACTTTCTGGACCATGGAGATGACTCCGGCGGCGGGGACGGGCACCCCCTATTTGGCCGTTGTCCCGCCGGCCTGAAGGCGATGAGCCGGCAACTCCGCGCGAGATCACCGGAAGGCGCTCGATGCGCGCCAGGTCAAACCAGCTTCAGCCGCCGGCAGATCGTGCTCTCATCGGCCACGTCGACTCCAAGACCCTCGAAGTCACGATCATCGGTCACGACGGTGGCGCCGGTGACCGAGGCGGTGGCGGCGATCAGGGCGTCCGCAATCGGGATGGGCTTGGCCGCCTTGAACCGACCCGCTTGGATGGCGATCCGGGCTTCGAAGGGGACCAGCTCGAGGGACTCTTCGATCGAGGCGACCGCTTGCTCCGCCGCGGCCACGTCCTTCCTCGCGGTGAGGTACCAGGTCTCTGTGAGGGTGATCGCGGAGACCATCCCTTCCACGGAGCCCGCCTCGACCTGTTCCACAAGCCTGCGCACGTGCTCCCCACCGGGCTCGTCGGCGAGCAGCTTGAGCAGGGCCCGCGTGTCGAAGAGAAGCCTCACGTCTTCTCCCCGAGCCGCTTGCGGAACTCCCGATCCCAGGTCTCTCGAAGGGCCCTCAGCTCACCGAGCGCCTCTCCCTTGACGAAGGCGCCCTTGAGGAGCCCCCTCGCTTCGGAAAGCGGCCGGAGGGGCTTCAGGAGGATTTCCCCTTCCCCCACCTCCACGCGCAAGCGGCTGCCCTTCCGGATCCCGAGCTTCTCCCTCACCGCTATGGGGAGGGTCAGCTGCCCCTTCGAAGTCACTGTCACGGTGTCAGACATGCCTTACTCCATGAAGGCATCCTTACTTAAGGATTTCTTCCTTACTTCGTGGGAAACACACCGAGGAGAGGCGACCCGGAAGGAGGCGCGGCACTCATCAGCCCCGTTTCGCCCACAGCTCCGGGCGGCTGTCGCGCGCCGTCGGCCTCGACCCGCGGGCGGCGGGAAGGATAGCGGTGTCGACCTCGACGGTGATTGCCTCCTCGGTGAAGTCCATTGCCCTCCCCAGCTCCTCCCCTCGCGGGCCGATCGCCTGCGTGCCCCCCTGGAAGACGATGTTCAGCTCCGTGCCCACGAGGTTCGAGTACAGGACGAAGACCGCGTTCTCCACCGCGCGCGCAGGCAGGACCTTGTCGAACATGGGCTTGCTCGTGGCGGGGGCGGCGGAGATCACCGCCAGGACTTCCGCTCCCGCCATCGCGTAGTGCTTCGCGAGCTCGGGGAAGAACGCGTCGTAGCAGATCATCAGGCCAACCTTCCCGATGGCGGTGTCGACCAGGACCGGTTCGTCCCCATGGGCGAAGTACTGCTTCTCCTCGAAGGGTCCGAAGTTCGCGAGGTGGATCTTCCGGTAGACATGCACGTCGCCGCCGGGCGTGACGAGGACGCTGGAGTTGTAAAGGCGCCTCCCGTCCCTCTCCGGCATACCGAAGACGATGATCGCCCCGGTCCTCTTCGCGAGTCGCCGCACGCGCCGGACGCTCGGTCCGTCGATGGGCTCGGCGAGGCGGTGGAACGCGTCACGGGCCATGTACCCGCTCAGGAAGAGCTCTCCGAACAGGGCGAGATCGACGCGACGCCTAGCGAGGGCTTTCTCCATCTTCCGGAGATTCCCTTCCTTGTCCCCGACCTTGGGGTCGAGCTGGGCGAGGAGGGACTTCACAAGTCAGAGAAGCGAAGGCAACGGAAAAGGGTCACTATAGCCCCCCAGAGCCCGAACGCGAAGACCTTGAAAGAACGCGGCTGAGACCGGAAGCTGGACCGGATGACCGTCCCGTTCCCTTGTCGCATCGTGGTCGAACGGGCGGAAGGGCCGCTCACACAAGAACGTATCATGCCAAGGCCCATGTTGCCGACTGTCTTGCTCCGTGAGGACGATGAATCCCCAAGACGGGTGTAGGTCTTATATGGGCCGGAGACTCCGGAACCCATGGACCCGGGTCGCCGCGTCGTCGTCGCCAGCGCCGTCCGAACGCCCATCGGGAAGTTCAAGGGGGCGTTCACGGACCTCCCCGCCCCGCGCCTGGGCGCGGTGGGGGTGAAGGAGGCCCTGGTCCGCGCCCAGGTCCAGCCCGACCAAGTCTCCGAGCTCTTCTTCGGCTGCGTCATCCAGGCAGGGCTGTACCAGAACCCGGCGCGGCAGGTCGTCATCTTCTCCGGCATCCCCGAGTCCGTGAGCGGCACGACGGTGAACATGGTCTGCGGCAGCGGGATGAAGGCGATGGCAGAGGGCGTGCGCGCCATTGAGAAGGACCCGGACGCGATCATCGTCGCCGGCGGCATGGAGAACATGACGCGCGCGCCCTACCTCCTCCCGCGGGCCCGGATGGGGCACGGCCTCGGGCACCAGGAGGTCCTGGACTCCATGATCACGGACGGGCTGTGGGACATCTACAACGACTTCCACATGGCCATCGGCGGGGAGCGCATCGCGGAGAAACTCGGATTGACGCGAGAGGAGATCGACGCGTATGCGCTGCGTTCCCACCAGCGGGCCCATCAGGCCACGGAGTCCGGGCGCTCCCGGAAGGAGATCGTCCCCGTGGCGGTGGAGCAGAAGGGGAAGAAGGTCCTCGTCGAGAAGGATGAGGGCATCCGCGCCGACAGCACCGCCGAAAAGCTCGCGAGCCTCCCTCCGGTGTTCAAGGAGGGCGGCGTCCTCACCGCCGGGAACTCCTCGCAGATCAGCGACGGCGCCTCAGCGACCGTGCTCATGTCCGAGCGGAAGGCGAAAGACCTCGGCATCGACCCGCTCGGCACCATCGTGGACCTCTGCTCGCAGGCGGTGCGGCCGGAGGACGTCATGTTCGCCCCAATCCCCTGCGTCAGGAAGCTAATGACCCGCACGGGCCTGAAGATCCCAGACTTCGAGCTCGTCGAGCACAACGAGGCCTTCTCCTCGGCGAGCGTCGGCGTGCGCCAAGAGCTCGACATCCCGTGGGACGTGTTCAACATCCACGGCGGCGCCGTGGCCCTCGGCCACCCCATCGGGTGCTCCGGAAACCGAATCGTGGTCACCCTGCTCCACTCCATGATCGAGAGGGATGTCCACCGCGGGCTAGCCACCCTCTGCATCGGCGGCGGCGACGCGATGGCGATGGTCCTCGAGCGGTAAGGCGGGCCAGGGAGCGCCAGGGTACAGTCCCCGGGGTTCCGAGCCCGCCCTTGAGCGCCAACCGTGGCCTCACGAGCTGCCGCGGGGCTCCACGGAGCGCCCGCGTGCCCTAGCTCGGCTTCGTCCCGGGCTCCTCTTTCGTCCTCGACCGGCGCACGCCCATCATCGCCCCCGCCCCGAGGAGCAGGCCGACCAGGCCGAGGCCCAGGCCCGCGTAGGCCGCACCGACGAGCATGGCGTCCGTCGGCCCCGCGGGACCCTGCGCTCCCTGGGTTCCGTTGGCTCCGGCAGGTCCGGCGGCTCCGGTGGGTCCGGTGGGTCCGGGATCGCCCTGAGGGCCCTCCGGCCCCGCGGGACCCGGCGGCGGGACGAGGGGGACCAGGGTGACCTGGATCCAGGAGAAGTCCAGCGTCGTCGCATCCTTGCAGCTCGTGTAGTGCCCGGCGGGCGTCCACCCGAGGACCGTCTCATCGGGGTCCCAGTACCCGACGGACATCCCGACCGACTGGTTCACGGCGAACTGCCGGTCCTGCCGGAGGGTGTCGCTCGTCGTGAGGGTCCGCCGCATCTCGAAGATCCAGGTCCCAGGTGACCCCGCCGCGGTCATGTTCGTGTGGGCCCACACCCCGAAGAGCTCGTTGGCGTCCGTGTCGTCCAGCCGGTTGGTCGGGCTCGAGGCCCATTCGTCGTCGAAGTTGCCCTGCGGGTCGTTCCCGCTGGCGTAGTCCGGACCTCCCGCGGGCACACCCGGCCCCGTGTCGAGCTCCCAGTGCCAGATGTCGACGTTCCCGAGGCCGCCCCCCATCTCCGGCGTGGCGGCCGGGTCGATCTGCCACAGCACGGCCAGCGCGGCGGAGAAGTCGTGGTCTGTCGCGTTGTAGTCGTAGTCGTCCTGGATCAGGACAAGGACGTAGAGGTTCGCGTCGTCGTACGCCACCTTCAGCGTCAGGCCGCCCACGAGGCGCTCCGTGGTCGCGAGGGGCCGGATCAGGGTCATCGTGGTCCCCGGGATAGCGGACCAGTCGTCCGCGAACCCGTCCACCACGATCCCGTTGACCTTCGGGGCATTCACGGCCGTGTCGGCGGACACCGGCGGGAAGGCTGCCACCATCACCAACAGGCCCAGCAGGGCAGCCAGGGCGGTCGCCCTCGCATTCACACGGTGTCGACTCTTGTTGCTCTCCAGGACGGTGCCCATGACGATTCCTCGACGAATGGGGACGAGCAGGGGCTATATGTACTATTCTAGTTATTCTGTTGATGGAAGACCTCCGAAGGCTCGCGGACCTCCGACGAGGGCGTGCCATCCGTCCGGGGGGAGGGGGAGCGCGCCACGCGAGAGCAGCGTGGGTGAAGGCCCTCCCGCCGTGTCGTGTCCCGTGCCCTGACACCGCCGCAACGGCGACTCCACTGCCGATCCCCTGCATGCGGAGTCAGCTCCACCGCTCTGGGCTGAGGACGGAGGACGTCGCTCCCCGCGGAACACGACGGAACCCTCCAACCCCGCGAGCATCGGCGTGCGCCAGGAGCTGGAGGTCCCCTGGGACGGATTCACCATCCAGGGCGGCGCCGTCGCCCTCGGTCACCCGATTGACTGCTCCGGGAACGGGATCGTGGTCACCCTCCTCCGTTCCCTGATCGAGAGGAAGTCCGCCGCGGGCTTGCGAGGCGGTGCATCGGCGGCGACGCGATGGCGATGATCCTCGAGCGGTGACCTACTTCTTCGGCTCGACGATCCGCGTGTCGCCGATCTCTCGCAGGAGGATGCTCTCCCCTACCTCGCTCGTGCCGAGGTCTTGCATGTCCGACCAGAGGCGCATCCATGTCGCGTCCTTGTGCTCGCGCCAGGCGTCGAAGTCGGCGTACTTCGAGCACTCCCACAACGTCGCGGCCGTGAACCGGCCGAACCCGAGGACGTAGGCGTACGTCCCGCGGTAGGACCAGCCTTTCGGCGCGCTCTTCCGGATCGCGTCCTCGTTCTTCTTCGTCCACATCTGGAAGTCCGTCATCTTGCCTTCCTTGATGTTGTAGCTCTGCATGTACAGCATGGGTTCACCCGGGGCACGGACCACAGCGGACCGGGAAGAACCTTGGCCCTCGGCCTGGCCCGCCACGTCCGCAGGAGTTTCTCCCGCCAGGCGAGGGGATCCGCTCACCCCGCGAGGCGCCCAAGGCAACCCGCCGAGTCTCGCGCTTCGCACTCGGGTGGGCGGTCAGACCCGACACCTCCGGGACCATCGGACTGGAAACTGGCCAGTGGCTCGACTGCGAAGAAACAACTCCGAATGTCCCCCTTGACAACTCCGGCTCCACTCCGGTTCAACTCCGACATACTACCGAAAGGATTATCTCCCCACACCCCCATGCTGGACGGCCCCCTCCGGGCCAGACGGTGCGCACATGAAGATCTCGAACAGTTTCGGCACACGGTTCCGCGGGAAGCTCGGCAAGCAGATGATCGCCTCCAGCTGGCGGGGCATCCCCTACATCCGGGAATACGTCAAGCCCCGGAACCCGAGGACCGGGCTCCAGCAGGAGAACCGCGGGCGGTTCTCCGAGGCCGTGGCGGCCTGGCAGCGCCTCCCCCTCGCGGAGCAGAAGGCGTACGACCGGAAGGCGGTCCGGATGACCGGGCAGAACCTCTTCATCCGGCGGTTCCTTCGTGGCCGCAGGAACGGCGAGAGAAGGACGCGCCGGCCGTGACACGCCACCGTCCGACCTCGCCGCAACCTTCTTGAGGGCCTCCCCTTTGGTCGCCCCGCTGCTCCCGTAGTCTAGCGGCCAAGGATGGAAGCCTCTCGAGCTTCCGACGCGGGTTCGAATCCCGCCGGGAGCATCCTTCCCGCCAGGTTCATGCCGCGCCCGGTGGATGCCCACCGCCATGCCTCGCTTCGGCGGGCGCTTCGTCCCGGAACCGCTGGTCCCCCCGCTGCTGGAGGCGACGCAGGCCTGGGACGAGGACTCCGGGCAGGCGCTCCTCGCCGAGTGCCGGGCGGTGCGGCGCCCCTCCCCGCTGCAGCCCGCGCCCGGGTTCTCCACGGCTGCCGGAGGTGCCCAGGTCCTCCTGAAGCGGGAGGACCTCCTCGAGGGCGGGGCGGCCCTCGACACGGCCCACGGCCATGCCCTGCTCGCGAGGCACCTGGGGCGGAAGCGCCTCATCGCCGCCGGGTCCGGGGTGCTCGGGATCGCCGCGGCGCTGGCGGGTCGACGCGTCGGGATCACCGCCGAATGGTGCGTGGGTGCCCTGGATGCACGGCGGTCCGCGGCCGCCGTCGCCCGCGCGCGAGAGCTCGGAGCGGTGGTCCACGAGGTCAACGAGGGGACGCAGACCCTCAAGGAGGCGGTCGGCGAGGCCCTTCGACGCTGCCTCGCGTCGCCGGAGGACGCCTACCTCCTCCCGGGCGCTGCGATCGGGCCGGAACCCTGCCCGGCCCTGGGGGCCTCGTTCTCCGAGGGGATCGGGACGGAGATCGCCCGGCAATCGCTGGAGGACCTCGGGCGGCCCCCGGACGCTATCGTCGCGGACGCCTCCGAGGCGGCGGCGGTGGGTGCCCTGCGGCCATTCCTTCAAGGAATGACCCGGCTCGTCGTCGCCGAGGCCGCCGAGGCCGCCCCCCTCACCTCCGGTACTGAGGGGACCCTGCACGGCGCGCGCACCCTTCTACTCCAGGATGCGGAGGGTCAGCTCCTCGATCCCCACAGCAACGCCCCCGGCCTCGACTACCCGGCCGCGGCCCCCGAGCTCGCCGAGTGGCGCTCCTCCGGCCGGCTGGAGGTCATGGCGGTGACCGACGCCGAGGCGATGGACGCCTTGCGGACGCTGGAGGCGACCGAGGGGATCCGGGTCTCAGCGGAGGCCGCCCATGGCGTCGCCGCGGCGAGGGCGGTGGCGCGGGACCTCGGCCCCGACGCGTTCGTGGTCGTCGTGATCTCGGGCGGGGGGGCGTCATGAGCAGCCTCAAGGCGGTCTTCGATCAGGCGCGGCGGGAGCGACGCGGGGCCGTCGTCGCCGTCATCCCGGTCGCGGATCCAGACCTTCCCCGGAGCCTCGCCTACGCGGCCTCGGCGGCCCGCGGGGGCGCCGATGTCCTCGCGCTCGCCCTGCCGTTCTCGGATTCCCTGGAGGGACCGGAGCTGCGCGCTGCCTTTGAGAGGGCTGGGAAGCGGAGGAGCGGCATCGACCCTTTCCTCCAGGAGGTCCCCGCGCTCCGGGAGCGGTCGGCGACGCCCCTCCTGCTGGCCACCTATTCGAACCCGCTCCAGGCCTTCGGAGAGCGGCGGCTCCTGACCCGTTGGCGGGAGGCCGGGGGCAGCGGGCTCCTCGTCCTGGATCTCCCCGTAGACGCGAGCGGACCCCTGGAGGCGACGTGCCGCGAGGTCGACCTCGACCTCGTGCAGACCGTCGGCGCGGGCAGCGGGACGGAAAGGGCATCGCGGATCGCCGCGCACGCGACGGGGTTCGTGTTCGCACGGCTCCGCTACGGCGCCTCCGGCCGCCGGGAGTTCCTGCCCTACCAGGCCCGCCAGGTGTTCGCGGCCGTCCGCGACCGGGGCCTGTCCGTCGCCACGGGACCGGACCTGCACCGCCCCGAGCAGGCGGCGGACCTGTGCCGCGCCGGCGCGGATGGCGTCGTCCTGGGGGCCGGACTCGCGGCCCTCCTCGCGAGGGCGCCGGGCGAGGACGAGGTGGAGGCCTTCGTGCGCGCGTTCCGTCGCGCCCTCTCGCCAGACTGACGTTCTCAGTCCTGATTGGGAGAGGGAAAGGGTAATGGCCGGCCGGGGGAGAGGGGCGGTGACCGCCGGCATGTCCACCCACAGCGTCCAGGAGCTCGTCTCGAACGAGCGAGCGCACCTCAACCGCCTCATGCAGCTCGTCCGCGACGACCCCGGCGACCCGGAGGCGCAGTTCTTCTTCGCCGCCTGGCTCGCGCGTTCGGGGAGCGTGGACGAGGCCCTCGACATCCTGAACCGCCTCTCCCGCAAGCGTCCGCACCACCCCGGGATCTGGCTGTTCAAGGCGACGCTCTACGAGCAGCTGAACGACGCGCGCAAGGCCGACGCCTGCCGGATGAGGGCCGAGCACTTCCTCCACCCCGACGGCGCGGAGGCCCCGCCGCCGAGCCCCGCCCAGGCGCTGGCGACCGCGTTCACCTCCTCCGAGGCGAAGGCGCCGGTCCGGCCGCGCGCCAAGAGGAAGGTCGCCCTCAAGGGGAAGTGAGCGAGACATTCGCTGGCACGGCGGAACGTTTTTATAACCCCGTCCCAGTGGCAACCCCAGACGCCAAGATTCGGCTTTCTGAAGAGCCGCGGTGCGACGACTTCGTGTGCCCGGATTTTGCGTGACAAAGAGTGAGACCAATGCCAGAAGAGCAGAACGCGTCCTTCATCAAGGTGAAGGACCTGAGCCCTTCGTCGAAGCAGGCCAACCTGGTCGCGAAGGTCGTGAACGTAGGCGAGCGAAGGACCGTGGAGTCCCGATTCGGACCCTCGAGGCAGCTGTCCGAGGCGACGATCGGCGACGAGACGGGGATCGTGATCATGTCCCTGTGGGAGGACCAGATCGACAAGGTCTCCCAGGACGACGTGATCGCGATCACGAACGGGTACGTCAGCCTCGTGCGCGGGCACATCCGCGTCAACGTGGGCAAGTACGGCTCGTTCTCGAAGACGGACGCGAACATCGGCGAGGTCAACACCTCGCACGACGTCAGCGCGCAGGAGCACGAGCGCCCGCCCCGTGAGTACGGCGGCGGGAGCCGGGGCGGCGGCGGCGGCTACGGCGGCGGTGGCGGTGGCGGTGGCTACCGCAGCGGGGGCGGTGGCGGCGGCTACGGCGGCGGTGGCGGCGGTGGCGGCTTTGGCGGCCGGGACCGCGGCCGGGACCGTGGCGGCAGCGGCGACCGCGGGCGCCGGCGGTACTAGGACACGATCCAGGGGCGGCTCGTCCGCCCCACCCTTCTTCTTTTCATTCCTCCCTTGGGGCCGGGAGGCCGTCCGCAGGTTTATCGTGCGCCAGGCCTTCGGCGGCGGCATGCCCCCCGAAGCGATCCGCTGCCCCCGTGACCACACCCACGCCCACCTCGTCCGCGAGGAGGGCGGGGCGATGCCGTTCTATGTCGACGTCTGCAAGAAGTGCGGCGGCACCTGGCTCGACCGCGGCGAGTTCGCGAAGCTCTTCGACTCGAAGGAGGCCGAGCGCCTCCTCGGGGCGTACGCCTCGGGGAGGTCGAGGCTCCGCTGCCCCCGCGACGGGACCGGGATGGCGCAGCGCCCGATCGAGGGCGTCGTGATCGACGTCTGCCCGAAGTGCCACGGGATGTGGTTCGACCGGCGGGAGCTCGAGGCCGCCGCGGCGGGGTCCCGCGAGGTCGTCGCCCAGGAGCGGAAGGGGTCCGAGTCCCCGACGGGGCGGGCGGAGATCGACGCGGGCCAGACAGGTCAGGAGGCGCGCGCGTTCCTCGTGGAGAGCCTGAGCAAGGCGACGCGCACGCAGATCAGCTGGAACCCCTAGCCGATCGACACGAGCTCGATTTCGAAGGTGAGCGACTTCCCCGCGAGGGGATGGTTGAAGTCCACGGTGACGGAGTCCGTCCCGACGGCGGTGAGCACACCGTCCACCTCCTCGCCGTCCTCGAGGCGGAACTGCACCGCCATGCCCTCGGCGAGCTCGCCCTCCGGCATCTGGGCGCGCGGCAGCTCCATCACCATGTCCTCGTCGCGCTCGCCGTAAGCGTGCTCGGGCTGGAGGGTGAAGACCTTTCTCTCCTTCGGGACCATGCCGCGCACCGCCTCGTCGAAACCTGCGATGACCTCGCCGGCCCCCACGGTGAAGGCGAGCGGCTCGCCGCCGAAGTTCTCGTCGAACACCTCGCCGTTCTCAAGGGTGCCCCGGTAGAACACCTTCACCGCGGAGCCCTCCTTGGCGGCGGACACGGTTCGGGCCTACCTCCGGTCCCTATTAAAGCGTGCGCGGCGGGGACGCTGGGGCAGTGCGTTCCGGGCCGGCGGAGACGCCGTAGAGGTCGTGGCGGTAGGCCTCGAGCTGCTCCACCTTCTTCCCGAGGAACTCGGCGGCGTTGCAGACGCGCACCCCCGCTGACTCTGCGGCTGCAATCACCTTGGGCATCACCGCGCGCCAGTCCTTGGCGCGGAGCAGATGGTGCTCGAGGACGAGCGTCTTGAGACGCGTGCTCTCGATGACGCGCACGAGGTTCGCCTCGGAGCGTCGCACGTTCGCCTCGCCGTACTCCTGGATCATGTAGGCGAGGGGCCCATCGCAGATCAGGACGTCCGGCTCCTCCTGGAGGAGGAAGCTCAGGTGCTCCAGGAGGGGCGGGCCGGTGACGTCCCCGGTGTGGACGGTGCAGCGATCGCCCTCGCGCACCGAGGTCATCACGACGCAGCCGAGCTGCGTGTCGATCCCATGGGGGACGGCCTTGGAGAAACGGATCGTCGTGCCCCCGTGCTCGAAAGTCTTCCCGTCCGCGACAGCCAGCGTGGCGGTGTACTTCCGGACCTCCCCGAGGAAGTGCTCGGCGCGCCCGGCCTGCGAGCGGTTCGTGTTCCCCTTCCCGTCCTTCACGTAGAGCGTCTTCTTCCGGAACAGGCTCGGGGCATCGGGGTTGTGGTGGTCGTAATGGTAGTGGGACACGGTGCAGATGTCGGCGGTCTTCGCCACCTCCTTGATTCGCCGCCAGAATTCCTTCTCGCGCTCTCTCTCTGTCGGATGCGGGGGGAGATCATACCGCCACGGGCCGAGGCGGACGCTCGGGTCGATGAGGACTGTGCAGTCCTTCGTCTCCACCAGGGTGCACATGCTGCGGGCGCCGAGGGAGTCGGCGGCGATGGGGGTGACCTTCACGGGGCCGGCAGGCCTCGTCACACCAAGAGGCTGTCGGGTCGGGGCTCGGGTTCTTCCGACAACCTTGTCGGAAGACCTTGGAGGAGATCAGCCGACGGTGCAGCGCCGGCACTTCATGAGGGCGGGTAGGCGGGACCCGGAGCGCCCGACTGCGCTGTCTGAGCCGAACTCGAGTTAGTCTGCACGTTATTCCGACAACCTTGTCGGAAGCCTTTCACTCCCCTCCCCCCGAGCGCTTGACCCTTCGGCCCTCCATGAGCACGGGGGGAGCCGAGCGTGATCCTGATGCACCTGGTATCGTATGATGTGCGTGGACTGGACTGGTCGAGGCGCGGGCGAATCCACCGGCTCCTCTTCGGCGCCGTCTCTCGGAAGAGGTCTGGCGGCGTATGGAAGGAGTACGAGTACGCCGGCCTCCTGGACCGACCGAACGCGCGGTGGATCGGACAGTCCGTCGTCCTGCTCCGGCCCGGAGATGCCGAGGAACTGGTCCGCGCCCTCCGCGCCATTGAGGTGCCTCACAGTCTCCTCCGCGTATCCGTCGGTGTGTAGCCGCCCCTCTCGATCCTCTTCCGACAACATTGTCGGAAGTCTCGCGCACCACCCCCCGCGAATCACGAAACCGGGGCCGGGCCGGAAGTCGTCCTACAGCCCCAGCACCTGGGCGTACCCTTCCATGTCCATGAACCCGTGCCCGGAGATGTTGAAGGCGATGACCTTCTTCTCCCCCGTGGCCTTGCACTCCAGCGCCTGGTCGATCGCCGCCGCCACGCTGTAGGCGCTCTCCGGCGCCGGCAGGAAGCCCTCGGCCTGCACGAACTCCCGCGCGCGTCCGAACACGTGCCTCTCGTCAGCAGGGTACGCCACCGTGTCGATCAGCCCGTGGCTCCGCAGCAGGGACAGGACCGGCGCCGCGGCGTGGTACCGGAGGCCGTCGCCCTTGATCGGCTTCATCACCTTCTGGTGGCCCAGGGTGTACATCTTGAGCTGCGGCGTGAGCTCCGCGTGGTCCGCGTAGTCGTACTTGTACTCCCCCTGGAGGTTCGGCGCCGACTCCGACTGCGCCGCGAGGAACTTCGTGTCCGCCTTCTTCTTGATCACCGCGTCGTAGAAGGGCAGCGTGAAGCCGCCGAAGTTGCTCCCGCCGCCGAGGCACGAGATCATCAGGTCCGGGTGCTCCCCGATCAGCTCGAACTGGCGCTTCGTTTCCAGGCCGATCACGGTCTGGTGGAGGAGGACGTGGTTCAGGACGCTGCCGAGGCAGTACACCGCCTTCGCGTCCCCGCGCGCATCCTCGAGACCCTCGGACACCGCGATGCCGAGCGACCCGGGATGCCTCTCGTCCGTCTTCAGCAGGTCGCGCCCGACCTTCGTCGCCTTCGACGGCGAGGCGAAGACCTCCGCGCCGTACATCTGCATCAGCTGCCGGCGGTCCGCCTTCCAGTCGTGCACCGCGCGCACCCAGTAGACCGTCGTCTTCAGCCCGACGAGGCTCGCGGCGTACGCGAGCGCGGTCCCCCACTGGCCCGCCCCGGTCTCTGTCGCCAGTCGCTCGAAGCCCGCCTGCTTCGCGTACCACGCCTGCGCCAGCGCCGTGTTCACCTTGTGCGAGCCGGTCGGCGAGTAGAACTCGGCCTTGTAGTAGAGCTTCGCCGGCGTCCCCAGGCGTTGCTCGAGGCGGCGCGCGCGGAAGAGGGGCCGGGGCCGTCCCGCCTTGGCGTACAGCTGGAAGATCTCCTCGGGAATGGGAATCCAGCGCTCCGTGGAGAACTCCTGCGCGAGGCACTCTTTCAGCAACACCTCGGGGAGCATCTTGAGGCGCGGGGAGCCGGGCGTGTCGTCGCGCGGCGGCGGCAGCGGCTCCGGCAGGTCCGTCAGGACGTTGTACCACTTGGTCGGGAGCTCGTCGACGCTGAGGGTGATCTCGTCGGTGGTCACGTGCATGCCCATCCTCCGCCCCGGGGCGCCCGCCAGAACGGGTCGCGGCATATAGCCTTCACGCCCGTATCGAGGGCACTCCCGTTCCCAAGAATCAGGCCCGGGGGGCCGCCGCGGAAGGGATTCATCCTCCTACGCGCATGGCACCGTGAGACGGCGGGCGGCTTACCCCTCTCCGGCACGGCACGTCGCGCGGCTCTCCGCGCCCTGGCGACACTCACACCCGGTGCCCGGGTCACGCCGTGCGACCCGAGCGCCTCGCACGGGCCGCGCCGCCGATCTCCCCGACGACCTTCTGCGCCGCCGCCTCGGGGATCTCGGACTCGTAGATGGCGCGACCGACGACCACGAAATCGGCCCCCATCCGGATGGCCCATCCGGCGTTGCCGCCCTGGGCCCCGACACCGGGGGAGAGGATGAGCTTCTTCCCCACGATCTCCCGAAAGAACTTGACGCGCTCCGGGCGCGTGGCGGGCGCGATGATCCCCGCGGCGCCCATCTCCACCGCCATGTGCGCGATGTCGTCCCCGATCGAGGCGTTGAACTGCTCGGCGCCGGGATGGGACATCTCGGCGACGACGTAGACGTCGCCCTTCGCGGCGTCGAGGCAGGCCTGGAGCGAGTCCTTCCCGGGGAAGCCGTGGACGATGATCCCCGCCGCCCCGTGCGCGAACACGAGCTCCGTGATCAGCCGGTTCGTGTTCGGGACGTCGGCGACCTTGAAGTCGCAGATCACCGGGCGGAGCTTCGCCAAGTCGCGCACGATGCCGAGGCCGGCGGCGAGCACGAGGGGGTAGTTGACCTTGATCGCGTCGAGCGAGTCGGCGCAGGCCTTCGCGATGGACATCGCCTTCTCGCGCTCGGTGACGTCGAGGGCGAGGATGAGGCGCGTGTTGGCCTGCAACACGACAGGCCAGCCCCCGCCGCCGGATAATCCCTTCGATGGGCAGGTCGGGTGCCGAAGGGGTGCGGCGGAACACAACCCGTCGGCCCCGATCCGGACCCTAGGCCTGAGTGCAACCCGCCGGCAATCGCCTTCGCCGCCAGTCGGGACTGCGCCGAGGCGGGTCTGTACGTCGTGGACGCGACCGTGGGGGACGATGACGGCGGCAGCACCTCCGTCACTGAGCTCGTGGCGGTGTAGACCACACCCCAGCTGCAGAGGTCCACGGGCCATCTCGAGCTCTACGGGGACGATCTCGGCGGAGTGGCGGTGATGTCACTCGAGCCGGACGGCCGCGGGATTGCTTGCAGACGGGGGCCGTGTGCCTGGACGCCCGCCTCCACGACCGCCATGGCGCTACGGGGGAAGGGTGATGAAAGTCTCATGTTGACCGACGCGGGGGTCCTCGATACGGAGCAGGAGACCGTCCCCGGGCTGAGCCAGGGACCTCGGAATCCGGACGCGGTCGCCCCGCTGTGCTGGAGGTTTGCGTGATGTCGAGCCCGAGCCGCGGGTTATTCTGGACGGGGTCCCAGCGCTTCCCGTCCCCCACGGGCGACACCCTGATGCCCGACCTCGCGTACACTCAGAACGACGCGGGGACGCCAGGGCTCTACCTGACGCAGGTGTCCTCCGTGGACCCCGTGAACGGCCCGTACAAGGTCCAGGCGGCGCGCCTGAGCCCCCTCCCCCGCGTGATCCGGGACCTGACGACGACCGGCATGTCCAAGTACCCCGCCATCACGGCGTGGGAGTCCCTCTCGTCGACGAACGTCCTCGTCGTCTGGGACGGCGACGACAGCAAGATCCACTCCCGCCGGTCCTCCGACGCGGGGGACACGTGGGCCCCGGACGTCCTCGTCACCTCGTCGGGGGCAGGGGCCCCCGTCCTGGCCAGCCACGGCCGCTTTGCCCACGTCGCTTGGCTCCAGCTCACCGCCACCCCGCCGACGGTGCTATACAAGCGGTCCAACGACTTCGGGGCGTCCTGGGACGCCACGACCCTGTTCCTCGTCGGGAGCGTCCCCTCCGGACATTCCAGCCCGGACCGGTTCGGCATCGCGGCCCACGGGCTGGGCGTGACCGTCACCCACGTCTACGAGCCCACGGGTTGGCCCGTGAGCCGGCGGAACACCCACAACGGGGAGGCCGACGCCTGGCTCCAACCCGACTTCATCGAGGAGAACCTGGCCGAGCGCATCAAGACCGCCGTGGACGGGCGCCAGGAGCGGGCCGGGACGAAGCGGAACACGGTCCAGTACCTGTGGGAGCGTACAGGCGGCGGGTACGACGTCTTCCACACGCGAAGGGCGACCACGGAGGTGGAGCGGCAGGCGACCACCTACGACGCGACCACACCT
>Ga0209342_10000272_pt1 | contig 57769 bp, 99 predicted proteins | sample RifCSP16_2_FD_184023 | JGI IMG/M metagenome (GOLD analysis project Ga0209342, IMG submission 184023) | Soil microbial communities from Rifle, Colorado - Rifle CSP2_sed 16_2 (SPAdes) (version 2) | ecosystem: Environmental > Terrestrial > Deep subsurface > Rock core/Sediment | place: Rifle... | reverse complement strand
CTGGCCGGAGCGTCTTGGTGTCCTTCTTGGGAGGGAGCGAGAACTCTCCAGGATGCAGCCTGGCCTGTTCAACGGCGGACTTGAGCGCCCAGTCCATTATTCGCCCCCTTTCTTGTCGGGCAAGTCGATGACCAAAAGTTGAGCTCCTGTTTCGAGAAAGATGTCAGTCACAAGGGCCGCGATCCTATCGTTGATGGAAGAGCAAAGCTGCTGGCGTTCGTCCAAATCCTCGATCCCTTTTCCGTTTCCAATCAAGTGAGTGATGAAACAGGAGAACGCCGACTGGGCTGCGTCCCGGACAACGGCATCAGACAGCTCTTCGCTTTCGAGCTTCTCGCACACCAGCTCGTGGCTTTTCATTATGACATTGAAAAACTGCTCGCCAATATTGTCGGCCAACTCCTTGAGTGCTCTAGCCTTTGCAAGGTCCATCAGCCCCCCTTCATAGATTCACGTATTCCTTGTCAGGATCCCCGCCTGGGCGGCGCCGACCCGAGTCTGGATGGCGCATCCATCCGGTAGGTTCTCCATTGCCGTCCCACTGAAGCAGAGCCACGACCGCGGCTCCAGGCGTGTCGTATCACCAAGAGGTGTCATAGGTCAGGTCGCAGGTCTCCGACACCAGGCAAATCCGGGCGCGCCCGAAAGTGAGATGGATGATGTCTGCTTTTCTGCCATTGGGAAGTGGATGTAAGCGGAGGATTTCCGACACGCTAACCTCCTAGAGCTATTTCTTGAGCGTCAGGACCGTCCTGAAGCACCGGATACAGGTCCAGGCGTTTCCAGTCTTCCGGAAGAAGCTCCGTCCGCATCCCTGGCAGTAGGCCGCCTCGTCATCGGGACGCTTGTCGTCCGGGTCCGGAGGCGTCGGAGGAAGCGGCAGGCCCCAACGGCTTTGGTGCGGGCCGTTGCGCCTGGACCCGTTTTCATAGCCGCCGATAATCATGATCTACAAGGCCATCCTGACGGCCTTGAGGGCGGCCTTGGAGATGGCCAGAGGCAGGTTGCTCGGATCGGTTTCAACGGCAAGCGGCTCCTTCTGGGCAGCATGAAGCGGGTGGAAGATCTCGACTTTCCATTCCCCGCCATCGTGCCAGTCTTCTCCGGTCAGGACAACCTTGTATTGTTTGGTCTTGAGCATCTCGAGGACTTCAATGGCGTGCCCGCTATCCGCCGTAGGCCGGAAGTCGCGAGTATTCGTAGGATTGATCCCATCCACGATGACCATTGTCCCACCTTCGGGCCAGATGGCAAAGACGGGGAACCTCGCGCCTCGTTCGATAGCCTTCTCAAGCCACTCCTCTTCGCCGGCCTGGACGATGCTCCAGCCCATAAGATGCTCGGCAAGCTCGGCGTCGATGTACGTATTGGGGCTCAGGTTCTTCATCAGACGGTACCCCTTTCTTTTCATCAAAATAGATCGGAATTACTTGCCGCGCGGAATACTTCACTATATCTTCAAGAAGTGACGAGAAAATTCATCGGGGACCTCAGCAGGCATGATGCCGAGCTGCTCGAACGCTACGCCAGTAGCGCGCACTCGGTCTTGGAGTACGGCGTCGGTGGAAGTACCCAGATCATCGCACAGTCCCTTACGGATGGGGCATCCTTTCTCAGCCTTGACACCGACTCAGGATGGATTACGACTACCGGGGAGAACCTTCGCCGTCTTGGCGTCGAGGACCGCTGCCGGATGATTCGCTACGAGAACTGGTCCCCGGACGCGACCCGTTTTGACCTCATCTTCGATGATGGCGCAGATCACTTCCGGCGCGACTTTGCTCTTCGCAGCTTTCCCCTGCTAGAGATCGGCGGCGTGATACTTTTCCACGACACCAGGCGTTTATTAGACTTCCAGAATGTTCTGGCCCTTATTGAAGTCTTCTTCGAGGAGATCGAACACGTCCATCTGAACGAGCGTGTCACAGGAGTATCAAGCAACATTACGGCAGTGCGGAAGAAGGCAAAAGAGCCCTACGCCAACTGGAATATAGTCGAGAATAAACCTCCTTGGGCGTACGGCCAGGGCGTTGTACCAGAGGATTTCTGGTTGAAATGAACCTCATCGCAAGGCCGCAGAAGGAGCGCATACGCACAAGCGCAAGCATGCCCTGCCGCCACAAGCGTATTCAACCGAGATCTACGAGCGTTTCAAGCACACGGTCATCACCAGTCTTCCGCTTCTCACCTACCGTCACGAGCTCTCAGCTTTCCGATAAGGCTCCGCCCCATGAGATGCTCGTAACAGGCTGGAATTATGTACAAGTAGACGGTACACTATTTCGAGCCAGGAGGGTTTGACCATGCTCGTTCATCATCTCGGAGATCTCGGACGGAAGGGCGGCGGCGGTGGCCATGGTGGCGGTCGTCGTCATTGGGGTGGCGGTCGTCGTCATTGGGGTGGCGGCGGAGGCTATTACCCGTACTATGCCGACCCTTATCCCTATGTCGTCGTCCAGGAGCCGGTCAACAAGTACGTCATTATCGACCCCAACGGCAAGCCGATCGCCGTCGTAACCGATGTCGGTAAGCTTCCTCCGGGATTCACCTTCCGCCAGGCCACTCCGGCCGAGGCGGCCACCAACAGTCCGATGTCCGGGTTCGCGGGGTTCGGCCAGGCTACTCCTTACCCTGTCATGGTCGGGAAGTATCGCCCGCTGCCGGGAGAAGGCATGCGCGGCCTGAGCACGACCTTCGTCACGCTCCCTGATGATGCCGATATCGGCGACTTCGCGGGCGGCGAGGAGTCTCTCTTCTAAGTTGGCCGATGCGCATCCACGATTTGGCTGACATCAGCCAGGAGCCTGCGCAGCCGACGACGGCACCCGTCCAGGAGCCGGAACAGAGATACTTCAACGGCTCCATTATCGTCAAAACCGCTGGCGGTAATCCCGCTGCTGGCGTCTTTGTTGGACTCCACCACTTTCCAGACCACAGATACGAGCCTGTGCCGGACCCAAAAAATCCATCATCTACCCTTCTGACCCAAATGACTGACGCGAATGGAGTGGCGAAGTTCACCAATGTAAAAAGCCCGGTCCGCGAGCAAGGGCTCTATTACAAGGTCACGACCTCGGGGGAGCCCGTCTGGACGCGGGCTTTCCCCGCCAACCAGGTGGTGGAAGTCGCCCTGCCCAAGGCGGACTTATTCTCCATGTTGCCGAAAGGGCCCAAGGTAGAAACCGAACTCTCGACTCTCTGCTTTTTCGCCGGAGGCGCTTTTCTCGTACTCGGCCTGGCCACAAGCTGGTTCTGCCTGAAGAAGTAGCCACCAACGAAAAAGGGCCCGGCCATTTCTGACCGGGCCCTTAATCCGCAGCTCAACTTACGGGCTCTGCTCTTACGGTTCGAGTTCCACTTCCCAGTAGGCCCGGCCCAGGAACTGCTCCCAGGACTCCAGACGCTGCTTGGGGTGGACATGGGCCAGCGTCTTCCAGGTGGGCTTCTTGGGCACCTTTCTTAGCTTCATGCCCGCCTGCTCGGGCGTCATGTCGGCCTTCTTCTTGTTGCACTCGATGCAGGCCAGAACACTATTCTCCCAGGTGCCCGTGCCGCCCTTCGACCGAGGGATTATGTGGTCGATGGTCAACTCCTCGGGGCCCGGCTGAATACCGCAATACATGCAGGTGAACCGGTCCCGCTTGAAGATGTTCTTCCTGGAATAGACCACGCTCCGCTCGCCCTGGCCGTCGTACTTCGTGAGCAGGATGACCTCGGGCGGAACGAGAGCCAGGGTCGAAGAACGGATGACCGAGCCTTCGAACTTCGACTTGGCCTTCGAGACGTCATTCCAGGACATGAGGTCATGCGCCTGGAAGGTCTCCGGCTCGATGATCCGGGCCGAGCCCTTGGCTACGAGCGAGATCGCCTCCATGACCGTCGTCATCTGGATCGGGGACCAGTGACGGTTTAGGACCAGGGCCGGCCTCGCCAGGACATGCACCGCAGTCATATAGACCTCCGTTATTGTATGGGTCGAAGCGAATTAGAGCAAGGGTGGTACGCCCGGTAGGACTCGAACCTACATATACCCGGTTCGTAGCCGGGGCCGTTATCCAGTTACGGGACGGGCGCGTACCCTTAAGCGACTAACTTCTCCCAAAGACGTTCCCCGCCAAATTGGATCGGGAACTGGATTACCTTCTTTGAGCGGACCGTTTGCAAGATCCTTTCAAGGCGCGCGACAAACTCCTCAAGCAGCATGTTGCCCTTCATCTGGTTGCACAGATGGCAGGCAGGCACTTTGTTTGAGAGGTCGTTGCTTCCGCCCTTGGATCTCGGGACAAGATGATCTACGCTCTCGGCTTTTCCCCCGCAGTAGTAGCACGAAGCATCGGGAAAGAGCCGGTCAACTTCCTTCATCGACACCGGCCGAACAGGAACAGGAAGCGGTTCGGGAATGACGTACGCGCACTGCATCTTGTGAAGGGCAGATTGTTGTTGCCCACACAAACATCGATCGAAAGCCTCGCCTAACATAACCGCTTCCTTTCTTAGAATCTTTTTGAAGTACGAGATGCTTGCTGACCTCGCTTTAGCCTATCCATCCACCTGCTGGAAGGTTTAGTCGCTGGCACCCGTGCCTTTCATACCTTCTCTCGACTCAAGATGGTTGGAGCCATCTCAAGAACGGCAGGATTAACCCTAACCTTTTCGGCGGCTTGGCACCGCCGCGCGACCCGGCCAAGATCATCTTCCTGGGTAGAGGTCGGTAACGGACAACGATTGGATACGCTGCCCTGCCTCAGGCCCCGTGCTCAAGCGGATGAAGCACGACAGAAGACTTACGGATACCCTTTTGGGCCGTCGTCCCATGGGCTTGGCGGTTTCCCGCCGCAGCGACAGACCAAGCATCCCGTACTTACTTCTTCTCTTCGGGCGACGGGCAAGGAACCGCGTTGCCCATGATCGACCGGAAACAAGCGCAACAGACGTAGGCCGTCAAGTTGTGGCGAGGAAGACCAGGTTCGTCGTGGGCTATTTCCTCCCCCACCTTGTGGCTGGAAGGAGCCTCAAGCCCCTTGTCATGACAGATGTGGCAATTGACTCCTCGACAGCTTGTCGACACGAAGTGGGGCCAGTAGCCCATCTTGTCCTCCTTGTGTGGTACCCCGGGGAGGATTCGAACCTCCAATTTCCACCTTCGGAGGGTGGCGGGTTATCCAGTTACCCTACCGGGGCATGTTCAAGATTGGTACCCCCGGTCCGATTCGAACGGACATGACCCTCTTTAGGAAAGAGGAGGGTTATCCAGTTACCCTACGGGGGCGTGTATACTATTACCGTTAAGATCCCGCTCCGGAGCCCGCCTTGTGGCGGGCTTTTTTATTTCTTCGGCGGGCGACCTCGGCGCGACACGGTCAAAGGCTCAATGACGACATCGTCATCGAGCTGAGTGATCCGGACCTTGTTATTCCACCCGATCTCGGACACATTCGCCGGGCCGAACTCGGCAGCGTTCCCGCGAGACAACCCCTGAACAAAAATCGGGCGGTTCTGGATCTTACCTTTATATCGGCCTCCCGAAAGAACCCGGTCGACCTCGACCCAGAGATATTCTCCCGAGATTCCGTCCTTGTTCTTCTCGGGGAGCTTGAAGAGGAGCTTTGCGTAATCTCCCTTCCTGAGAGTCTCGCGGTCTTTGAGAGGCGGGATCCCGTATTCCTCAGGCGGAGTCCATCTCTCGCCTTCGAAGAGTTCAAGTGTATGAGCCATTGTCCCTTTCGAAAAATGGTCGGGGCGACAGGATTTTAACCTGCGGCCTCCACGTCCCAAGCGTGGCGCTCTAGACAGGCTGAGCTACGCCCCGATAAAGAACAAGGGGACGGTGAGAAGAATGGGGATTAATCACTTCCCCACACATCTGCCTTATTCTGTTATTCGGCAAATCCCCTCGCCCAATAATGTCGCCGTTTCATTAAGCGATCGACACTTCCCTATCAGGCCCAGCGCTCGTCACCATCCCTTCAAGTTTGGGATGGATTTCCGGGCGTCCCGCCAGACGCCACTGGTGACCATCGTAAAGGATGGGTCCGAAGAGGATCTGGTAGGCCTCCTTGGTCACCGAGCCCGTCATCATTTGGCCACTCTTTTCGCCACCGAATACGTTGACGTGGAACTCCGGATCCACATCCTCGACAAGCTGTTCCATCCTCCGAGCTGCTTCAGTCCCCGACGCTCCATCGGCAATCGTGCCGACAAAGTCGAACCGCTTCGGTGCGTTCTTCTCGCCCGGCAAGACATGATCCTGCGGCATCCGACAGGCGCCACATCGGTTGCCTCGCAGCGTACTGGTAAAGCCGCAGAAGCGGCAAGTCACTATGTCCATTACTCTTCCTTTCTCATCTCAGAAGATAGGCTTCCCCGTGGCGCTTCAGGATGACGCGCTGTATCCTCTCATCGAAGCGCTCCTTCAGCGGACGAACTACAAACCCTTCCCGAACATGGTCTGCACCAAGAAGAGTTTTCCCTTCGGCATGGCCCATGAGATCCTTCGACCAAGGCCCGCGGTAGAGCTCCGGGACCGTAGGAAGTTCCAGCTTGCGCGCGAACTCCTTGAACTCGTCATAGTCGAAGTAGCGCATGGACTTGAGGTCCATCGCGTCGAAGAGGACGAGACTTACCTTGCCCTGCGTGTGCCCATAGCGGAGGTCTTGAACCGAGCCATAGACCTCCCCGTAGATCGCAATGCCGGGAAAGGCCGAAAGGCGCTTCTCGAGCTCATACTGGCGGACGCACTTCCACCAGATGATCTCAGGGGCGTCCTTCTTGACGGATGTATGAGATCCGGCCCAGATACGGTTCTCCATGAAGGCGAAGCGCCCGTTCGACCCATGGACCTTCTCGGTAAGGGCGACTTCTTCGCCTTCCTTAAGGATGTCCGGCCAACGGCGAAGCCCTTCGATATCCACGTACTTGGGCCAACCGAAAGGGCACTTCTCGTCTTCTCCGCCGGTCGACATGGGTTCAGGCGGCTCGTACTTCTTGATCTTGAGTTCCGCAAGAACGTCCTGCCCTTCAGCCCATCCGGGTTCAGCCTTCGTCAGGAGACCCATCGAGAAGATGCCACGCAAGCGCTTGGCTTTGATGCGGTTATGCCCCTGTAGGAAAGCCCAGCGCGGGTCGTCTCCGGGGACCAGGCTGTCGACCGGCACATGGGCCGCCAGCTCCCCTTCCTTGAAGTCGCCCAGCTTTACGATGACGGGGTAGTCGAAGACCTTGGTCAGTCCGAGCGTGTCCGCATTCGGGTGCTTTTCGATCGGGCCGACTCGGACGACCGTTGCTTTGAACTCAGACATCTGATCTTCCTCCTGATCGCCATCCGCTTCTTCTTGTCCGACATAGGGACTTTGTTCTTGTCCCTTGCCTTGAGATACTCGACCAGCTCGAGTTTGAAGAGCTCAAGATTGAGAAGAAGCCACTCGAGCTTCTTTTCACTCTTTGACCTACGGGGCAGATCCATCAAGGCATAAAGGTGAAGGATAAGTCCGTCACACGAGCCGTCGCACCAGCGCTTGATCTTGGGATGAGTGTGGGGCCCTGTCTTCTCAACGAACTTACGGAATGCGCGCTTGCGCTCCTTTTCGGGCTCCGCAACCCAATCCTGCGGATCGGCTCCCAAAAGCCACATTGGGCGGCGGCAATAGTCACAGCGGATAAGCTTTTCTTTTTTCGCCATACACACTCACCCTAAGTAGGGCCATTACGGAGCCGTCAGTTTCTTCCACTCATCGGGATACTCCTTCGAGAACATGTCGAAAGCTTGGGCGTACATCTTCTGCTCCCACTCGGAACAAGACGGGAGTTTCTTTGAAGCGAAACATCCGTAGCACCAGTCCGTCTCGACGCGCTCTTCGTGCGGGTTCTTGTCCGTGAGGACGAGAAAGGCCCCTTTGCCGCAGCTCCTACATACGCCCCAAGGGCCACCTATCCAGAGGTTGGTTCTCTTGTAAAGAAACGGAGTCCTGATTGGCGTGAGATTCATCCAGCGGTTGCTGAAATCCGAATCCACTTACCCTCCATCATCTTGCTGGAACGTCTTATGGGCTTCCGGCTTCACGTGCTTCCAGAGAAGCTCTTCGTAGGAAGCTTTGTCGAGCATACGGAACATGATCGCGGGAAGCGGCTGGGGAAGCTTCGTGAAGTGGGCCGCGTACTCTTTGCGGGTCTCGCACTTCGGGGCCATGGCGAACGCTTCCTTGGCCTTCGCCTCAAGAACCGTCTTCACGCCGGCGATCTTGGCCTTCTCCTCGTTGAACCAGTCCATGAACTCGTCCGGCACGCGGGAGAGGTCGATCGGCCGGCCCGTCGAGAGAAGCTCCCAGATCCCCTTGATCGAAAGCCCCGTCAGGATCTTGTGGAGGATCAAGTACTGCGCGTACTTGAGCTTGACCCGGAACCCGTTCGAGAACCGGGCGACGTACCCTTCCTCGCTGGTCACGCCTTCGTCCGCAAGGTTCACGTCCGTGATCGGGCGAGACTGGAAACAGACCGAGTCGAACCCCAAGGATTCCCCGAAGGTGCGCACCTTGGCGTACGACCAGTCCTCTCCCGTTTCCGTATGGATCACACCCGTGAGAACCATCTTGGTCTCCCGGTAGAGGAGCACGATCCGGTTCCAGGGGGCCACAAGCTCGAAAAGGTAGGTGAACTCCTTGTTCAGATGCTGTCCCTGAACCTTGATCCAGCCGTTGGCGTACTGAGTCTGGACGTTGTTCCAGCACCCGCGGGTCACCGTCTGCCACTCGTCCGTCTTGGAGTTCCAGAAAGCAATGATGAGCGACCCGTCGTACTTGTCGGAAAGCTCTGGCGTCTCCTTGGGGAGCACTTCGAGCTTCGTCTCCGGGCGCTCGTTCAGGTTGAAGAACTTCGTGAATGGGCGCGCCATGACTCGGCCGTCCTTGTCGAGAACCAGCCCGCGAGCGGCCATCGTATGCTCGTTCCAGTTCCCGTCGAAGACGCACTTGTTGGCGTAGTTGTATAGAGTCAGCTCGCCCTGCTGGACGGCCGACAGAAATCCTTCCTTGACGAGCGCGTCGAAGGGGTCCTTGAAGCTCACGATCCATCTCCTTCCCAAATCACCTTGTACCGCTTCACGACGCGGTCCTTATTGACGGCGCAGTCGTCACAAAGACCGCCAAGCAGATTGACGTGTCCGACCAGCATCTTTTCGCCAGTGTCGGCAAACTCGAGAAGAACGCCAGCCCTGATGACATCTTCTTTGTGAACCGATGGGAGCTGCTTCCGAAAATCATTGGACGTATGGTCATAAACAGGGCCAAATGGAAGATTGAGCTCAATCCATTCGGGTTTGTTCATGTACGGTTGCCTCCTCTAGGTTCAAGTTCGATCACGATCGGCTTGTGGGTGGGGTTGTAAGCCTCATCACAGATTGCGGCATTTATATGGATGACCCCGTCAACATCCTTCCGGCCATAGCCGCCGTGGATGTGGCCGAAGACATGGAGCCTGGGCTTGACCCTCTTGATCTCGTCCGCGAGATCCGCGCACCCCGCATGCTCATTCCCGAAGTCACTCCAGTCCATGATTCCAAACGGAGGCCCGTGAGTGATGAGGATGTCGATCCCTTCTGGGATCTTCTTCCATTTGGCCCGAAGCTCAGGACCGCGCGGCAGGTTGAAGGCCCAGTTAAAGAACTCAGGCTGCCACGGGCTTCCGTAGATTTTGAGCCCCTCGATCTCAACCATACTGTCTTCGAGGTAGACCACGTTCTTGGGGACCAGGCTCCGGGCGACCACCGGGTCCAGCTCAAAGAGCCCGTCATGGTTCCCGGCGATCATCACCTTGTGCTTATGCGGGAGCGACCCAAACCAGCGGAGCGCAACAACCATCTCCGGGAGGTCGCCACGAGCGCCGAAGTCACCAGCATGGATCAGGATGTCTCCAGGAGGAGTCTCCGGAAAGTTCTTTTTCTTGAATTGCGGCAGATGCCGGAGATGGGTATCGGACATGGTTACGATTTTCACTGAGCCTCCTAAATTGGTCGGCGGGGAGGGTGCTGCCCCCATCTGGCACCGGTAATCGACCGGCTATTCGGGGCTTATAAGGCCCCGCCCCACGCTGGTGGTCCCGCCGTCTTTAGTCTTTCTTGGGGAAGATGAGCCTTGATGCGGTCTCGATCTGGTCCAGAAGCCGCTTGGACTCCCGCATATCGGTCAAGAGCTTATCGGCAAACCCAGGCTCGATCTCGATCTGCACAACCTCGGAAATAGTGAGGCCTTCCTCGTTCTCCTTCACGCAGCCCGTAAAAACTTTCTCGCCCTCGTCGAGCATCCGCTTCTCTTCGGTAAAGGAGAGTTCGGACCCGCCGAAAGATCCGGCCTTCTCGGTATAGAAGGTGATTTTCTTTTCGGGCACATAGATGCAGGTGGCATACCGCGCCGCGTGAACGTGCCAGGTCTGGGCAACACGCTTGTATCGAACGGCTTTCATGATTCCTCCATCCTGATCGTATGGTCGAGGAGAGTCATCAGGGCCCACTGGACGCCATGGGCGAGATCGGGGCGATCGGCCCCGTAGTCCTTGTTATAGAGATGAACGATATCCCCGAGCGAGGTGCCGGTCGCCTTCATGATGTCCCGGAGAAGCCCGATCTTCTCGTCCAGGGTCGACATCTTCCACTGGTGGGCATTCAGGTCGAAAAAAGTCCGCCAGCCGCCATAGGCGTGGACCCTACGCTCAAGGTCGTCCCCGACCATCCAGTCGACCGTTTTTAAGAGGTCCCATGCGTTCTTCAGTTCGTCGGTTTTCACGATTCCTCCGTAAAAAATGGTCGGGCCACCCGGACTCGAACCGGGATACTCCTGCTCCCGAAGCAGGCGGGTTACCAATTACCCAATGGCCCGAATAAGGGCTTTGCGTGATCTGGCCTGTAGAACGTCACGGAATCGAACCGTCGTACCTGGTGCAATAGGCCCAGGCTCCGTCGCCAGCGTCTGTCTACGGTTGCCCCACGCAAGAGCCAATGTTTGGTGCGGCTGAGAGGATTCGAACCTCCATGCCTTTCGGCGCCAGTCCCTCAAACTGGTGTGTCTGCCAGTTCCACCACAGCCGCATTTGGATTAACTAGTTTTCCTGTCAAGGTTCGCGATTGCCGGAAGAAGATGCCTGTTGACCAGATCGACGACATGCGTGTCCGGGACACCATTATGGTCAACCTGGTTGCAAATCATCCGGGCGATATCGGCGACTTCTTCAAGTGCCCGGACATAGTGGATGTTCGCCGGAGGGGGCGGTCCGGCTAGATGAGTCCTGAGAATCTTGGCATATTCCTCAGTCGGAGGAGTCACATCCGTGCCCAGGGTATCAAGCACCATGTCGCGGATCTCATCGGGCTTATGCCCCAGGGCCGTCAAGACCGAGACCGCAATCCCCTCGGTTTCCTTCAAAAGCGCAAGAAGCAGATGCTCGGTGGCAACGATGCCGTCGCAACCAAGCAGACAAGCCGCCTCGTGGGCAGCCTCAATGACGGCCTTCGCCCTGGGGGCATACGGGATCTGCCCCACAATGATCTCGTCGGCGGACGGTTTCAACAGACCCAACTTGTCGATCTCCGCCAAGATGTTCGGTTTGGTCACATTCTTCAGGTTTTGAAGGATTTTTGCAGCTACACCGCCGCCTTCGGCGATGATCCCCAGAAGGATATGTTCGGTGCCGATGAAGGGGCTCTTCAGGATCTGAGCCTCGACCCTGGCCAGGTTCAGGACCTTCCTGACCCGTTCGGTGAATTTTTCAGGGTGCACGGTTTCTCCTTTCCCAAGATTGGTGCCCGGTGAGGGAATCGAACCCCCATAGCCAGTGTGTAGGACTGGTGCTTTGCCATTAAGCTAACCGGGCTAGTTCCAAAGCCTTCCATCCATGAGACAGATGACGCCGCAGTAGACCCGACCGCGAAGTCCTTCCCGTCGTCGCCGTTTCCACCACCTCTTTTGTACAGCGACTAATACATCACAAACCAAACATCTCTTTGCAAATCTCTTAGACATTAGTAGTCCAAATTTGGTGCACCCGGAGGGATTCGAACCCACACGCCTTTCGGCAACCGGTCCTGAACCGATCGTTACCAGTTCCACCACGGGTGCAAGTCTTGTTGGTGAGCCCGGGGAGATTCGAACTCCCACACCTTGCGGCACCGGTTCCTAAGACCGGCGCGTCTACCAGTTCCGCCACGGGCTCATGTCACTTCTTCTCCGCCTGGAGGCGCTTGAGATACGGGTCATCAGGATGATAGATGAAGCCGTCCGGGCCCTCCACATATCCTTCAGGGACCGGCCTTCGGTCGAAGATATCGTGCCACTTCCCGATCTTCGGATCGCATAAGCAGCAGAGCGGCGGGCTTCCTTTTTCGCGGGTCCAGTAGAGGGATGCCGCGGTATTCTCCATCACCCCACACTTGGAGCATCTATAGATCGGCATCGAGCCTCCGGACAATGGTTGGTAGGCGTGGCAGGAGTCGAACCCGCAAACACCCGATCTTAAATCGGGCCGCTATGCCAATTCGCGTACACGCCCATGGTGCCTGCGGGAGGAGTCGAACCTCCATGCCTTGCGGCGCCTGTTCTTGAAACAGGTGTGTCTGCCGGTTCCACCACGCAGGCTTGATAAAGGAAAAGTCGGCTCCAATGTGCAGCCCCATCCTCAAAGGTTCCGGAACAGGTTGTGTCCGGGCCGGCCGAAGCCGGCATAAGTCGGATTGGGGATTTCACCTCGGCGCCTCCGTAAGGAGGTAGCTTCTGGTTGAGCTTCTCATGTCTAAGCCTTGAGCTTTGATTCCGCCATAAACCTGGCGGAGGTTCAGCTTTGAGCCTTGAGCATTGAGCTTTGAGTCGGCATTCAACAGCTTAGAAGGCTGTTGGACACTCTGCTTCCAAAAAGCAGCGTCCTATAGTACCCAATTAGCATTTCTGCTTCTTGGGACCCGTCTTCAACCCTTGCTACACTCACGAAGCCGTCTTTTCCCTTTTATCTCCTTTCCTGGTTCAGTTTACCTCGTCAAGATCGGAGCCGGCGGCTCGACGATGTCGACCTTCGAGTTGGCGATCTGGAGGGCGCTGTCGATCTGGCTCTCGAGCTCGTCGACCGAGAACCTCTCGTTGTCGCGCTTCTCGATGTCGTAGTTATAGACGACCTGGACATTGAGCTTCGAATCCGCCGACTGGCGGGCGCGGATCTGCTCGATCTCCATGATCGCCTGCCGGTCATCGAGGGCGGCCCAGACCTGGCGCTTCATGCGGCAGAGCGTCCTCTTGTGGAGGATGAGCGAGTGGAGCGTATACTGGCGTCCGGCCACCTCGACCGAGGTCACCAGGTTCGTGTAGTCCAGGGCCCTCTTGAGCTCCTCGTGCTGCTTGGTGAGGTCGATGCAGGCCTGGACGGCCTCGGCCACCTTCTCCTTCTCCTTCCCGCCGAAGGCGTCCTCGCGGATGGACGGCCGCGCGGCGTAGCGCTTGATGAACTCGAGCTTCGAGGCAATCTTCTTCTCGGTCAACTTCTGGGCGTTCATGTTTTCGATGATCTTCATGATCATTCTCCTTTCGTACGGCCCTTCTTCCGGGCGTTCTTTTTGGGATGTTCTATCGGGATCCTCGTCACCGTGCCGATCGTCCTGTCTTCTGTTGGGCAGACGTCGGGCGCCTCACTCTTGGGTTCGGTCCAGGCCCCACGCTCCTGGAGCGCCTTCTTCCAGGTGTCCTGGATATGGTCGGCGCAATGCGCGACGGCGTCCTTCCAGGTCGGCCATCGGCCGCGCTTTGAGCGGAAGTCGTATTGGTAGAAAAGGCTCTGGGCATTATGCGGTTGTTTGGGGCTGTGTTTTACGGCGCACTCCTGGCAGGTATCCGGAGGCGCCGGCATAAGCTTGAACCCTTCCCATGACCCGTCCTTGTTGGGCATGGTTCTCCTTTCTCACATATCGTCCTTGTGTTCGCCGTGATGATCGACCGGCACGAACTTGTGCTTCTCCATCTCCTTGGCCACTTCCTCGAGCGAGATCGGATGGTAGTTCCAGCAGTCGACTCCGACGTCGAGCTGTTTCAGGGTGAAGTCCCTCGGGAGGCTGCCATGGGAATGGCCATGAAGGTTCCACGATCCCCGGTGGCTGCCGTTCCACGTCTTAAACGCGTAGTGGCAGAGGACGATCTTCTGCTCCCCCACCTTGATCTCTTTGTACGTGACGATCTCGGCGAAGCCGTAGTTGTCAGGCCGCTTCTGCTTCACGAACCGATCGTGATTGCCATGGATCAGATGGATCTGACCGTTCAGGCGCCTGACGTAGTTCATCACCTCTTGAGGACTACGGACGAGGGCAAAGTCTCCGATATGGTAGACCGTGTCGCCCGGCTTGACCTTCCGGTTCCAGTTCTCGATCAGGGCGTCATCCATCTCCTCGACCGTCTTGAACGGCCTCTGGCAGTACTTGATGATGTTGGCATGACCGAGGTGGTCGTCCGAGGTAAAATAAATGTCGCTCATGTCATCCTCTGGGCATTGTGCCCACCTTCAGAAGTACTTGGTGCCCCGGGTGGGAGTCGAACCCACATCCTCCGCTTAAGAGGCGGATCTTCTACCGTTGAACTACCGAGGCAAATTTTTCTCGTAGTACATCTTGACGCACTTCCTCTGGCCACCCTTCGCGACACAAAGCGCGATGCTATACCCGCCGTCATCCATCGGCTTGAAGGTTCCCCTCTGTGAATAGGCAACTTCAGCCACCTCATCACAGATCCGCTTGGCAAAGGCCAAGAGACGTTCCCGGATATCCTGAGGTGTTTGCGGCGGAAACTTCAATTCCCGGCGGTCTACAGCGATCGTCAGCTTTGGGCGAGTGATGTCTTTATCAACAACATTCAGTTCCATGATTCCTCCCCGATCAATTTTTTGGTGCCCCCGGTGAGGGTCGAACTCACAACTCCCTGTTTAAAGGACAGGTACTCTGCCAGTTGAGTTACGAGGGCACGATCGGTTTGCCGCCCCGTTTCATAGGGACCTCCTTTCAGTCTTCAAGGATTGATCGCTAAGCTTTTCCTTCCTTGCACATCTTGGCGAACTCTTCGACCCTGTAGACATAGGCGCCGAACCCGTCATACTCAAGACTTTCATAGACCAGCTTTTCGGCCTCTTCTCGAGTTTCGGCCTTGACTACGACCGGGCGCCGTTCGCCTGGATAGATCCAGTAACCGCTGTAAGTTTCCATCGGCCTCTTCCTCGATCAAGATTGGTAGCCCCGATGGGAGTCGAACCCACTCCTTCAGGTTGAAAACCTGATGTCCTAGCCGGTAGACGACGGGGCCAAGTATCATTCACTCGATATGGTTGGCGCTCCCAGAGGGAATCGAACCCTCCTTCCCAGATTGAGAATCTGGTGTCCTGCCGATAGACGATGGGAGCTGGTACCCCCGGGAGGAGTTGCACCTCCACAATCCGCTTAGAAGGCGGACAGGCTCTCTGTTACATCACGGGGGCGTGACTGGTCTGATTAACAGTCCCCGTTGACCTATTTGTTATGGTCCCGGGAGTGCTCGGAACGGAGCTGCACGCCGAGGTTCAAGGATCGGTTGTCCCGCTTCCGGCCGTTCTTGTGGTGGACGACCTCGTCTTCCTTGAGCCGTCTGCCCAATTTACGTTCGGCCACCAACCTATGTTCGTACACGTACCGGCCGCGGTACTTCTTCCCGCGGTACCCCTCAGGCGCCGGAACGAGCTCGTACGGTCCGTTTCTCACATTAGTCGCCGATAGTAGGGACGAGGACGTACCGCTTGGCCATACCGTTCCGACGGGCCCACTGATAGTGGCTGGGGTCATTGTCGATAAGAACATCGGCCTTGATCTTGCGGATGTCCTTTATCACCGCGATCCGAGTATCCGGAGACCAGGTTACGCGATGGAGCAAATCATTCCGGGTATAGACCTCATGGAAGAGGTCCCTAAGCTGGGGGAAGCGCTGCCTGACTTCATGCCACCATTCAAGGTTGCCGAACGTCCAGAGGATGACGGTATGACCTCCGCGCTTAAGTTTTTTGATCGCGTCTATGATGCCCGGGCGGATGAAGAGGAACGGCCCCTTCTTGCCGACGATGGTTCCGTCGAGGTCGTACGCGATCCTGGCCATGCTTACCCCAATTATACAAGATTGGCACCGGGACTTGGACTCGAACCAAGCCTTTCTGATTAACAGTCAGACGTGCTACCACTAACACTATCCCGGTACGATTGTTTACTCTTTTTTCATATTATCGAGCGCCTTCAGGACTGCCCGGCAGACGGCCTCTGGAAGTCCGGCCTCACCCTCGTATCCGCCCGCGACGTCCGCCTTCGAGTTGTAGGCATGGATGACGTTCCGCGTTCCGTAGCTCGAAAGGTCAAACTCCCAACCCTTCTTCGTGAGCTCTTTCATGACCCAGTAGGCATGGGACATGCTTTTCGCCGGCTCGAACGAGTCCATGCAGGTATGTTCACTATATCCGCGCCGGTCGTAGTCAAGCCACGAACCGGCCCAGTATCGGTTCCCGAGATCGTCTTCATCGAGGACCCATCCCATGGCCTTCTCGGCGATCTCGTTATCAAGCCTTCGAATCTCGCAAGTCATCCAGTGGTCCCGGTGCTCCTCTTCATTCTTGTGCTTGATGCCACAGATGGTGCACTCCTGCCAATACGGGGAGCATGGATAGCTCTTCGGAGGAGGAGCAGTAGCGCGCCAATGCTGGTAAAGCTTCTTCGTGAGTCCATCGAGTTTATCCTGCTCACCGGCCGGGAAGTTGGTGACCCCAACCTCGAGCCACTTCTTCCGGATAAGCTTCTGACGCTCCTTGCGAAGTGAACCGTATTCCTCTTCTGAAAGGGCATCATTCTCTGACACAGATCCCCCCTTTTTCGAATTATTATGGAGCTGGTGGCGGGTTCTGCCCCCGCGACCTTCCGCTTACGAAGCGGATGCTCTTCTAGCTGAGCTACACCAGCAAATTCTTCTGGAGGCCGAGGTGGGACTCGCACCCACGTATGGCGCTTTTGCAGAGCGCTCCCTTAGCTACTTGGGTACTCGGCCTAGTTCGAATACTTCTTGGTCAACTCGGCAACCGTCTTCTGGAGACCTTCCACATATCCACGGTCCGTGATCCGGACCCCGGCCGAGGCGTGGTTGAGGACCATCGCTTCGATGATCCTGACCGCAGCGTCGTACTCGACGTACTTCTTCGACTCGTCCAAGGTGTGCAGGTTCGACTTGACCGTTCCCACCCTCGTCTTCTCGTCCAAAAGCACTTCGATACCCCCCACAGGCAGGGTGAACCGACGCATGCAAAGGCCTCCAATAATTTTTATGGCGGAGGACAAGGGAATCGAACCCTCACCGGATTTTAATTCCGGCCGTGTTTAGCAAACACGTGCGGCAAACCAGTATCCGCCTATCCTCCAAGTTATGTCTCGGTTTCTTTGATATCGACTTTGGTGAAGATCTGAACTCGCCTGCACACGGGACAATAGGCGAAGAGTTGTTCCTTGGTCAACTGACGGAGTTGCCGTATGTCCGTCTCACCCGATTTGTGCGGGTTGCAGGGATCCTTGAGGACGACACGACAGACTTCACAATGAGCCAGCATCCGCTATTTAGACTCTTCTCCTTCCACCACCGGAGGCGGATATTTCGCTTTGAGTTCTTGAAGGTGCCTCATCGAGAGTTCATCACGCTTCTCATATTTCTCCTCAAGCTCTTTGGGACGGTCGAGGTCTCCGCGTGACCCCTTTTCGAACTCCTCGGCGCACATCTTGATGAAGTCCATGGCCTCCTCAGGAGGCATGGCCCCAGCCGCGCCAAACTCGCCGCCGCCATATTCTTCCGTCCGGAAGTAGAGCGCGTCCTCTTCCTTCACAAGGACAGGGCTTTTTCCTACCTTGGCGATCGAGAAAGACCAACTCGACCAGCGGGCACGGAAGTAAGCGGGATGACCGTTCACTGTCCCTTCAAATTGAACAGGACAATACGGGCACGTCTGTTGCATTTTTACGTCGGACATCTATTTCTCCTTTTTTCTAGAAATGGCGGAGGAGAGGGGACTCGAACCCGCAAGCCAGTTACGGCGCCGCCTTAGCAAGGCGGTGGATTACCAATTATCCTACCTCTCCCTCAACTTCTTGAGCTTCTTGGCGAGGCCGACGATGGTATCGGGGCCATTTACCTTGAGCCCGAGAATCTCCGAAAGCTTGGAAAGAGCCTTCGACTCTTTCTTCTTGTCGACATCCAGGAAGTCCCAAACCGACGAGAGATCGGTGATAAAGGCGTTGCCAATGCCGGTTGCTTCCTTGATGGCCGCAAGGACCTCGTCCACATAAACGGAATTGTAGTCGACCTCCGTCGTCGAGGCGACTTTCATCTTGAGCTTGCCCTTGCCTTTGCAGTGCTTGCAGTCGGGGTTCTTCCCCTTGCACATGGGGCAGATAACCATGCCCATGTACCTTTCGCCTTCTTCGAGCTTAGGCGGGAGTTCTTCTTCTCCAACCCAGTTCATCCCCGTGCAACCGCAGGTATCGACCTTGATGCCGCCGGGTAAGGTCCGCGGGTTCTTGAAAGTGCATCCAGGAAAGGCATGGTACTTCCCGGCATGTCCGCAGTCCGGACAAAGTTTTTCACTCATGATCCCTCTCGTTTAATAATGGCGGAGACGACAGGAGTCGAACCTGCACGCCGAGTTAACGGCGGCTCGCTTCCAACGAGCTGGGCCTGCCAGTGCCCAACGTCTCCATGAATTCCACTGGTGCTAGTCGAACGTCCCGCGAGTCACCTGTTACGATAGGGTCCGCGAATGAGCCGCTCAGCCAGAGTCGTCGTACCGCTCTGTTTCCTCGCTAGCGCATACGGCTCCGTTCGACCAGCGCCAAATTTGGCGGAGACGAGAGGGATCGAACCTCTGCCCCAGTTTCCTGGGTCCATCGCTTTCAAGGCGAGGCGGCACGCCAACTGCCTTCGTCTCCGGGTCTATTCGGGAAATGGTTAGGAAGGCTTCGTAATGTGGTGGATGATTCCGGAAATGCCTTCAAGACCCACCCACCAGAGGGTCCCCATGGCCATCCATCCGAGCACCATGGGGCCAAGCCGCTTCTCAGTGGGGACCGTCGTAAGCAGGTAGGCGATCGCAAGAGCCGACGTTCCCGTAAGAACGACCGAGTGGAGAATTGATTCCTGACGAGGGCCGATGACATGGGGATATGCAGGAGTCTCGGCGAGCTCCATGACCGGATAGTCCTCGAGGACGAGCATTAGAAAGATAGTACCTCAACGCCCTATTGAATGAAAGTACCTATTCGAGCTCAGTAAGCCTCTTGGTCGTTTCCCGAATGTCCTTCTCCTGAGTCTCCACGAACTCGTTGAACATATCCTGCCATGTCTTGAGGAGATTGAGCACCCGGCGGAAACAGGCGAAGGCCGTAATCCTCTGGAGCTCGCCCACGCATCGCGCGAGCTCTTCCTTGGGCGGCATGGACTTCGAGTTCGTCGACCTATGGTGGAACCCGACAAGGATCATCTCGACCAGGTCTGGCGGAAGAAGACCGGCCATCTCCTTGCCGATGCGCCGGATGAGCTCGATGTCTTCGGGCTTCAGTTCACGATGGGTCTCTGCCGAGTGGGAGATGAAGCACCTGGAACAGAACCACGTGCCCCAGAGCTCGATCCCGTCTTCTTTCCCATCGAGAGGAGCGGCGCAGGCCGAACAGGCATTGTCCGCCATGGAACGAGTATACGATGATGGCGGAGGCGAGAGGAGTCGAACCTCTAAGACCCCTTGCGGAGCCTGCTCCGTTTCGAGCGGAGTGGGCCTTCCTGTGCCCAACGCCTCCAGATACTTCTAGACGACTCCTACCCACTGCACTTCTGGGTCATCGTGATACTGCCCGTCTATCGGGGTAGGTGGATCCGTTCTAGGGTGCTCCCGGATATTGGGCCAGGTGGACCGCACCCAGCGCTCGGCGGCTTCAAGACAGGAGAAGGAGCGCGAGTCTTTTACGGTCCGCCCTTCATGGACCGTTACGAGCATGGTCTTATCTTTTCCGTCGATGTAGGCCGGTATGTCAGGGATTGCGATAACGACGACCATTGGCTTCCCCCTTAAAGCTTTCCCAGTTCCTGAAGATGTCCGGCCAGATTCTCAAGCTGCCGAACCCGCTCCCGGGTGACTTTGAGCTCCCGTCCGATCTCAAAGAAGGTCTTTCCCTCTTTCCTAAGCCTCAGAACGCGCTTCATCCGTCGGCGCGCTTCCGGAGTGATCCGGTCATAGGCCATCCTGCATCCTCCCTCAGAATGATTTAAGACCCACGCAAGTCCGAGAAGCGTTGCCAACCGTCTACCTAAAGATGGTTTGTATGCTTCGCGAGTTGGGCGCGGATCAAGATTTGGTCCCGGCGGGTGGAGTCGAACCACCGCATGCTCCTTATGAAAGAGCCAGTCTGCCCTTAACCTACGCCGGGAAATTTTTGGAGCTGGCGACCCGACTTGCACGGGCAACCTCCTGTTTACAAAACAGGAGCTCTACTATTGAGCTACGCCAGCGTGTACAATCCAGTCGCGGACGGGCATCCCCCACATAGGATGTCCGGACGTGTTGTTTAAATAAACTTGGCCGCCTAGAGCGGACACGCAGGGCCAGTGGGGGCTCCTGCAAAAGAATGAGCCTGGCCGGGAGCTCTTGATCCCGGCCTTTTTTATTTTTCCTCGGCCATCTCCTTTTCTATCTTGAGGTCGCGCTTATACACTTCAGAGACGCCCCAGAGATTCCGGATGAGAGCTTCCGAGATATGGTAACCGTAAAGCCGGTTCTCGAGTCGCTCCTTTTCTAAAAATTTCTCCAGCTCATTGGCCTCTTTATTGGAAAGCTCAACGAGATGTTCAGAGCTGCCTGTCCAGCTCACAAGTTGATATCGCACACGGTACAACATTCCCGTTCTCCTTACTCATCGACGCCCTCGTCGATATCGTCGCCCCCTCAGCCGCAAGGGATCCCGAGTTCGCCGCAGATAGGACAGTCGAACATGGTCTACTCCGATGATGTTTTATGGAGCCGACGGCGGGTGCTGCCCCCGCACCTCAGGTTTACCGAACCCGTGTACAGAGCTGCTATACTACGTCGGCCTTTACTCATGCGCTGCCTTTTCAAGCTCTTCATAGAGCTCGAGGAACTCCGCAATCACGTCGCCGTGACAACCGAGCGGTTTACAGTAACAACCCAGTATCTTCCCGGAGAGGGCCAGGACTGCTCTTAAGAATTCATCGTCCTTGACGACCTTCTCGAGGAACCAGCCCCTGTACTTCCTGATGACATCCTGGCGGTTTCCGTCCCGACCGATCCTGAACGGGTTGCCAAATGGACCAGGGCGGCCGACGAAGACGTCGTAGTCCAGGCCGCTTTTCAGGTTAACCACCAATGGCTTTCGCATCGGATTGCCTTAAATGGTGCCCGCGGGAGGAATCGAACCTCCAATACCTCGATGTCACCGAGGCGGTATGCCGTTTACCTACGCGGGCAAAGATTGGTCAGGCACCGTGGATGTGCGCCACGCTTCTCCTGCTTCCAAGGCAGGCGGGTCGCTATCTACCCTTGTGCCTGATGGTCGGGCTGGCGAGATTTGAACTCGCGATTTCCTGCACCCCAAGCAGGCGGGTTAGCCGCTACCCTACAGCCCGTTATGAGAATCCTCCGCTCAGGATTTCCTGAAGCATATCCCAGAGCTTCTTGAAGTCCTTGTCCGAGTCGAGCATGTCGACCGGGCGCTTCCCAAGAAGATCATGCTTCGAGGTAAGGAACTTCTCGTGGGTGTCCTTTTCGAAGTACTTGTCCAAAAACTTCTGGAGCTTCTTCTTCCTTCCGATTTTGGTCATGGTGTCTCCAAGAGGTTTTATGGAGGGACCGCGGGGAGTTGAACCCCGTCTCTCTGGGCCACAGCCAGAGGTGCAACCGTTACACTTCGGCCCCGTTAGAAACCGTATTGTTCTTCTTCTCCGAACCGCAGACCCAGCACACATTCTCACCGGTCGAAGTCTTCGTCTTGATATCGAAGCTGCTAAGGGTCTTCATGAAATGGGTGCAGTAGGTATCCTTACACCGATCACACCTGTAATCTTCAGACTCAAAGCCATCCGGAACACATTCCGGACAATGATGGATCATCTGCCCTCCCTTTCAAATTTTGGTCCGCCTAGAAGGAGTCGAACCTTCATCGCTCGATTATCGGTCGAGTGCTCTGCCGTTGAGCTACAGGCGGATGGAGCGGCTGACGGGACTCGAACCCGCAATCTCCACCATGGCAAGGTGGCGCCTTACCATTAGGCTACAGCCGCGAATTTTTTCTATTCCGTCCCGCCGAAAGCGATTCTGAGGACAGCCAGCATCCAGTGGGGGAGCATGGCCTCGACCTTGATGCCCTTTTCGTCGACCACATCGCCGGCGACATGGTCGGCAACGACCTTCGCGAAGACGAATCTCGGGAAGGAGGAATACTCGCGGCCCTCCTTGCCGTATCGCGCAATCAAGGAATCGTGTCGAGGATCCCCGGAGCTCGGGCAGATATAGATGTCGAACCTGTTGGTCGACCCCTTGTATTCGCACTTCTCACAGTCGTGCGGGTATCGAGGAGTTCCCAGAACCTTACTCATGATGGCATTGTAGTCGTCCGTCCAGTCCATTTTTCTCCCTTCTGGTTGCCCCGGAAGGTTGATTGCCGCCGCAAATTTTTACGGCTGGACCGGAGCGTATCCTGCCCCGGCCCAGCACAATTGACACTTGTGAAGTGTCCACGCTTTTTACGGGATCCGTAACAGTCGGCGACCGCATCTTCAATCCTTGCGCGCTGCCGTTGCGCCACCCCGCCTCCTTGACCTCCGTAGAGGGCAAAGAGGCGGGGGCTGGATTCGAACCAGCACCTCAAGGTCTAACAGTCACTCATCGACCGAATCCCGGCGTCTTCTCTTGATCTTGCAGCGATAGCTTAAGCGTGATCTTCAATTAGGCTAGTCAGTGCCTCTGCCAATTGGGCTACCCCTTCACGGGGGAGAGGAAGGGCCCCCTGATGAGCGGCACGTCTGCCGCATCGGTCAGCACTCCTCTTCCATGTGAAGGGGGCTGGATTCGAACCAGCACTTATTCTGACATGCCTGTCATCTTCATCTTGATCTTACGCTGTAAGCTTTTTGTACCTCCTTAAACCTTTCCGAAGATGTACGCCAGAAGCGGCGCCCCGACCTTCTGATCGGGCGCTTCGACCTGGTTGGCCTTCTCCCTGGCCATCTTCACGGCCTTAAGGAGCGCCTCCGCCCGGTCCTTCATCTCCTTGACCGTGGGGATGGGGATCGCGCCACTGTACTTGTAGGTCGTCCAGTAGCCCGTGATCTCGTCGCGGACCTTTGCGGCCGCCTGACCCGGATGCTCCTTGGTGGGGGGGATCAAGACCAGCGAATACTCGATCTTCTCGGTCTTCGCCGTCTTGATCTCGTGCTTGTTCCGGTAGCACGACTGGTCGGTATCCCATACCCACTCCGTGTCTGCCGGAAGAGTGGGCAGCCCGCAAACGAACGTGTGAACATCCGCCAACTGCTTCTCCAGCCACAGGAGATAGGGAGCCGGCGCGTTCTTCAAGAGGACCGTCCCATCCTCAAGAACGACATCCGCAAGAGCGCCACAGTTCGCCCAGTCGCGGGTCGCGACGACGTCGAACGACTTGTTCAGGATCTCGAACGTCCGACGCAGGACGTCGGGCACGCGGACCTCGAGCGACTTCCGCTCCGACGGGAACTTGAGGCCATCCTCCTTGAGAGGCTGGTACTCCTTGTACTGACCGGAGAGCATTCCCTCCTTCTTGAGGCCGTGATGGGCCTCGGTCAAGTCCTTCTGGGACTGAGTACGGACGCCGCTTTCCACGGCCAGGATCTGATGCAGTTTCGCCATTTCTATTCTCCTTTCTCTTTAAGATTTGGTTTGGTTGCCCCGGGGCGACTCGAACGGTCTGGTTGCCATGTCAGGGCTTGAACCTGAATTCTCCGATCCAAAGTCGGATGTCCTACCTATTTAGACGACATGGCAGCGATGGTGCCGGCGGGGGGAATCGAACCCACCATAGCCATATGGCAACGGTTTTACAAACCGCCTCCAGTCCCACCTGGGGTCACCGGCATGAAGTTTTTTTACTTCTCACCCCCTTCAGTCATTGTCGGATCGAGCTTCACCCCCTTACCCTCCGGGACCTTGAAGGTGGGCGGCTTCGCCTCGTGCTTGTGCTTGCACTTCTCACAAACACAGATCTCGGCCGGCTGGTCCACCTCAAGCTCGACATGGCCATCGATCCGCTCTCCGGCCTCGTCGTAGGACCCGTTCGTCTGGTCGACGTCGTTGTACCAGACCGGGAAGGCCGCGCAAGTCGGACAGGGCGCGTCTTCCGGACCCGACATCTGGTACATGACGGCGAGCGCATCCTCGATGTAGGCGTGCCCGTTCCGGCAGATGAGCTGCACATGCCCTTCGTAGCTCATGCGGTCTCCTTTCTCTCTCGAACCTGGAAAGCTACCACTGCGGAACCTTTTTTCTATGGTGGATCCACGGGGAGTTGCACCCCGATTTTCTGCTTGCAAGGCAGACGTCTTCCTGTTGGACGATGGACCCATATATCCCAAGCCCGGATTGACCGGCGCGTATGGCGTTATCTAATCCGCACCATACAAGCCTGATTGCCCCAAACATCGGAGAATGACAGGCCCCCTTGCGCGGCGGGCGGCTTGAGATTTTTCGTCCACTCCCTTTTCTGGGTACGGGTCAGGGAGTGGCGCTTAGCGCCCCCGTGCGTCGGCCGACATGGTGGAACCACCGGGAGTTGCACCCGGATTTCCGCCTTGCGAAGGCGGCGTCTTCCTGTTGGACGATGGCCCCTTAAGCCGGGACCCGGGCTATTAACCCGGGTCCCGCTGGAGAGAGGGGGAAACAGATATTCTTTGCCCCGGCTTCGCCTAGCCGCGCTGGTCGGGGCGCATTAGCGATCGAACATCAGAGTGGTCTTCGGCCAATTCTGCCGCAATGTCCAGCTTATTCATCTGTCGTACGGGGAAGTCACGGCCTGTCGAACCCAGACAGTTCCAGCATGCTTTCATCGGCATCGTGTCGGCGAGATAGTTCACAAGCTGCTCGAGCAGCCGCGGGTTGTCACGTACCCAGACGCCATCCGTCAGTCTGCTATCGATCTCGCCACCGCGCTTGCGCAACCGTTCGGCGTTGAAGATCGGCAGCGCGCACTTGTAGTACCAGCCATTGTGCACCGTGTGGCATTGCCAGACGTGCGCGACCTTACAGGTCTCGAATATGCGACGCACCAATGATTCATCACGATGGGTGCTGTTGATCAGACCCATCTGGAAATAGTCCTTTTGGCGCTCAACAACCTTCGTATTGAAGCGCGTGCCAATGGCCGCTATCTCGGACATGGGGGACGGCAGGCGTACGCCAGGATAGCGGCTGACCACAACGAGGTCGGTATGTCGCCACATCGACTCGGACATTTTAGGCAACAGCAGTCCGTTGGTGATAATCGACACGCTATCGCAGAACGACGACGAGCTGGCATAAGCCAGAAACCGGTCGATCTCCGGGTGAAGCAGCGGTTCGCCGCCAAGGAACCTGAGCTCCGACACGGACATGACCTGAGCCAACGCCTCGATGTCTTGCCTAAACGACTCAAAGTCCAGAAATTCTGGGTCGAGATGTGGCGAAGCGTGATTACATCCGGCGCATCGAAGATTGCAGTGTTGCACAAGATCGATCTCGACAGTTGGCCGACATAGCTTAGTCATAAGCCTTCCGTCTAAGTATGTCATGAGCCAAAGAGAGGAGAAACAGATTTGGGAGCGGGGACACGAGTCGAACGTGCTATCTCCAGCTTATGAGGCTGGTATGGTAATCCGTGCCACTCCCCCGCTAGCTTTCTGGTGGAGCGATGGTCTGGACGGGTTCTCGTGTCTTGAGCCCCGGATGGCACATCGCCCCACGAAATTTGGTAGCGGGCCGTGGAATTGAACCACGATTACTGGCTTATGAGGCCAGCGAGGCGACCACGCCTACCCACCCGCAATATTGGTGGAACCGAAGGGAATCGAACCCTCAATTCGACAATGCCATTGTCGCGTGATCCCGTTTCACTACGGCCCCATGGTGCCGCTCCGCGGAATTGAACCGCGCCCTCTTCCTCTTCAGGGAAGCGTACGACCGATATACTAGAGCGGCGAATATTGGTTCTCCGGCATGGATTCGAACCATGATTGGCGGATTCAGAGTCCGCAGTCCTACCAGTTAGACGACCGGAGAGTATGGCGATCCCTGCGGGAGTCGAACCCGCCCTAACACCGTGACAGGGTGTCGTGCGTCCGCCACACTCAGGGACCACAATTAATTTTGGCAGGCTGGGCGGGAGTCGAACCCGCATCAACGGTTTTGGAGACCGCTATTCTGCCATTGAACTACCAGCCTATGGAGCGGGCAGCGGGAATCGAACCCGCACTTCAACCTTGGGAAAGTCGCGTGCAAACCACTACACCATGCCCGCATGGACCGGGCTGCCTTGCGCGAGCCCGGTTTATGTACTGGAGCGCCCAGCCGGACTTGCACCGGCATCACCAGTTTGGAAAACTGGCGCACTGCTCTTGTGCTATGGGCGCTGGGAGGAATCGAGAAAGGAGGAATCAGTGAATGGATGGTCCGCCTTCCCGGCGGCCATCCCGCTTTTCGCTTCTACCCGATTGTCAAGGCGTCTTTCGACGCCGCTATTGGCCTTGTTCCCGGGCGAACCCGATGGCAACCAGGCCAAACAAAAAACCCCGCATCCAGGTTTCCGCCCGGATGCGGGGTTTTGGGCTTTCAGTTCTTCTTACATCTTGCCCCCGCATCCGGGCCTACGCGGCTTATTCGCCTGCGTATCGAGGGCATATGTACCCTCGATGTGGGCGAAGCTGGCCACGCACAGGGCGGACGATGACCCTTGAGCGGCTAATCTCCGCCAGGTTCGTTCTGCCCTTGGCTCGATGCGGGATATCACGGAAGGCTCTGCTCCTTATCTAGACTTCACCTTCTTGAACAACTATACCTGGAAAAAGGTTCGAGTCAAGCGGAAAAAAAGTTCAGACAGGAAAACGCCGGAAGGAGGGGAACACCGTTCTGGACGGCCAGTAGGGGCTCTTGTAGATCGGCCCCTTCTTTGGCATAGGCACCCGCATCAGCCCCATGCCGGGCTTCTTGATCAACTCCTCATCGATCTTGTCGATGAGCGTCTGGTCGAGCGGTCTCATCCTCTTCTTCATAGGCTCACCGCCCAGGAGCCCAAGCAGCACGCCTTCGGTAAACTCCGAGAAGGCCACCACGAAGTTGAAGAGCGCGACCCCCTGGAGCTTGATGTGGTCCGCCTTGGCCCTAGGAAGGCCGCCGGTCATGGTAAGCACGCCCGAGATGAAACCACCCAGCATCCCGAGATAGCGGGTTATGAAAGGGAGGAAGAGCGGGTTTCCATCGTGTCGAGTGATTTTGAAAAGCTCGTCTACGGCAAAGCGAAGCATATCCTCGATATAGATGAGGTACTGTTTGAGAAATTCGAAGCGCTCGTTGACGGCCGTAGGCAGATCGTGGGCAATGATGTTTGCAGCCTCACGGACGCTGTGAACCGACGGGTAAAGGATTCCCTCAGGCATCCTCCGTATCTGCTGGCCAAGAGCACCAAGCCCCTCGAGTTTCCAGAGAGGTGCTGTAAGACTGAATGGATCGTGTTCAGTCCAGTCTCCGGCCCTGGTCTTCGCCATAAGCTCCGTAATGGTTGTGAGGGGCAGGGCATGCTTCTGGCGAAAGCTGGCCTTCATCTCGTCGGCAAGATCATGAACGGTCTTGCGCAGAGTTTGCGCCTGGGCTATCTCTTCGGGCCTGGAATGTCCCCGGGTCGGATGCGGCCATAGAACGTTATCGTTAAGCGTCCGTTCCGCCATCCAGAGATGGTCCATGGCCTCCTCATAAAGGCCGTCGTAAACCTTGTCCTTCGCCTCAAAGATATGATCCATCGCTTCCTGGATGGCGAAGGAAGCCTGCATCGACCGCGGGAAAACACGGGCGCCCAGATCGCCCATCACTAGACATCGCCGTCCTTTTTGCTGTCCGGAACGAAGTGATAAACAATTCCGGAGACGCCCGTGATCATCCCGTACCAGGCCCCCGTCACACCAAACCACCCCAGGACCTGCCAGACCCTGTCCTTCTCCTTGGGGAGGGTCCGCATCAGATAAACCCCCGAGACGATGGACGTGGCCGTGATGAGGAGCGAGTTGAAGATAGACTGGCGGACAGGAGAAAGAACCTGGGGGTTGGAAAGCCCCTGGACTACATACTCCGGGACATGAGGGCCAAGCTCGCGAAGCCGGCCCACTTTTTGGCCCATGTTGGAGAAACTAAGCCTCTCCGCAGGCATGAATTCGGGCACATGGGGACCGAGCGCGCGCATGGCCGAGACTCTTCCCACTCTCATAGGCTTACGGTTGCTGGGGCTGGGTGGCCTTCGTTACGCCAGGCGTTGCCCCGTACATAATCGCGGCGGTTCCGCCAAAGAAGAGAACCGCCGAGACAATGACGGCCGCCTGCCTGGGTTCGAGCCACTGGACGCCGGTCCGGAAGATCCGTTTCATCGAAGGCGGCATCTCCTTCTCTTCCATGAAGAAGAAGGGGATAAAGGTGCCCGCCACGAGTGCGGCAAGTCCGCCCACAACAAGAGGAAGGCTCGTCTTGGGCGGATCCCCCAGATCGGACAGATTCATGTTCGGACCCCTCTAGAACACCCAGATATCATACCTTCTTTCTGGTGTTCTTCCAGTAGGAGTTAGCTGAAGACCGTGCCGATGGAGTTCTTGTACTGGACCGGACACTCATCGAGGACCTGCTTGAACTCATCCATCGAGTAGGTCTTGCCGTACTCGTCTTCGACCACTTTGTCGTCGTCGAACGGGCGGGAGCAGCAAGGACATACCAATGGAGTCGTAATGCCGTCCTTGAAAAGACGGTCCGGGTCCATCGCCCAGGTGAAGCTCGAGCAGGACGCCACGCCCATCTTCCTGGCCGGAGGAGCCGAATTGAAACCGAGCTCCCGGCTGCCGGTCGAGGCATGCCCCTCATCCTTGGGCTTCTGCTGACACAGGGGACAGGCGGCATGAAAGGCGTTCCGGGCACTGTAGTGGATGGCCTCCTCGCCCAGGATGCACAAGGTCATGTTGCAGTCCCAGCAGTACGGGCCAGCCGCCGAACGCTTCCCGATGTGATAGAGCGGGTCATCGCTTGAACGATGTCCGCGGATGTAGAAGTTGGTGCTCATCAAAAGTTCTCCCGTATACTATGAACATGCCGGAGCAGAAGGTGTTTCTCATGGCCCAGGGGCACATGAAGCGCCTGGCGCCGGTCCTGTCCTTCCCGAAACATCACCTCAAGATAGGAAGCGAAACCATCATCGGCCGCACGCTCCGCCTCCTCCGGGAGAGGGACATGGATGACGTGACGGTCATCGCCCCTGACATTCCCGCGTGGACCGAGTTCATGAAAGGTTTTCCCGAGGCCACGATGGCGACCCTATCCGAGGTCAGCCCCACCGTGGCGAGCGGAGTTTTTCGGACCCGGCACCTCTGGCCCCAAGGCAAATCCATCGTCGCCCTGCTTGGCGACACGGTCTTCTCGCAGGCGGCACTGGACCTCATCCTGAAAAGCGAGGCCATCTACGAGGTCTACACACGTACCACAAATCCCTGGACCAAGAAGATATGGCCCGAGTACTACGGGCTCAAGATACGATCGGACGGTCGACCGCTCTACGAGGCGGCCGCTTCCATTCATGAGAACGCCGGGGACAAACACTACAACATCCCCGTCGTCACCAAGAGGATACCGCAGGCTTCAATCGTCTCGTTCGATGGCGATTGGACGGACGACATCGACTTCCCTGAAGAACTGCCAAACCTCGAGATCCTGGCCCGACTGGCCGGGGAGGAGGAAGAGGAGAGGCGCAAGAGCCTGAAATAGGCGGGCAGGGAAAGGCCGTGGTCACCCATCGTTCGTTCGTATGTGTCGTCTGGCCTTCCCCTGCCCTGGTGTGCCTAGTACGCCATTCTTACAGAACGTAGAAGTTGGCGCCAACAGGTTATTTCCCCTTCCTGATTGAAGCTTGAAGTATGGCTGATTCGACATAGGCCGCGTAGTCATCCCCTCTGGGGAGGTCGTTATCCACCTTGAGCCGGTACCGGACGGCAGGGACGATCTCCTTGCGGATAGGGTTGTATCCGTCCTTGTCATACCGCTCCCAGATGACGCCGACTCCACGCTTCTCCCAGGCCGGAACCGAGAGGTCGAAATCGATCTTCCGCTTCTCCTTGATGAGCGCCTTCTTCCACTCGTTGGTCTTCCTGTTGAGCATCGAAGCGGCCTTACGGGGGGAAGCGCCCGAGCCCAGGATCGCGTAGTGTGCATAGGTGTTGAGCCCGCAACGCTCCGCGTCCGCCATCCTCCATCTGAAATAGTCGAGGACATCGTTCTTCGAGTCGCCTACCCAGATGCGGCTGTCGAAGGATACCGGGCGTCCGTACTTCGCCGTAAACTGCGATGCCGCAATGGCCGCGGAGACCGAGACCATCTTTTCCACTTCCCGGTCGAAGATGTCAGACTCCGGAAGGAGAAGGAGCGAGATCTCATCGCTCTCCGTGTAGGCATAGACGCCCGTGAACTGTTCCATCAGGCTCTTGGCCGCTTCGACCATGAACGCGTGGAACCCCGGGTCAAAGGGCTTCGAGAAGTGGTCGCTGGTAAGCGTGGAGAAGGAGCGGCCGTCCATCCTAAGGACCGGCCACTTGCCTTCGGGGACAGCGATGCGGTGATAAATCTCCTTATCCCGCATCGCCTTGTCGAGGACATTAAAGTTCATGGTCTTTAGTCATCCTTTTGATTTCGCTCCGGAGCTGGTCGGTGTCCTTGTTGAAGAGATCGCCGGACTCGACGATCATCCTGAAGGGGGGATCACCCGCGGCAAGCTTGATGGCAATCTCCCCAATCCAGTCGCCCGTATTGGCCAAGGTAAAAGGCTTCGTGGCATGGGCGTTGCCGCTTTCACGGGCGGGATACCCGCATACGTTGATGAGCCAAAGAAGATTGTCCCTCTGGTACTTGTTGAGCGTGATTGTCCAGACTTCCCTGTCCATGTGTCCTCCTCAGAAGCGCCTGGGCGAATGGAAGATCTTGCAGTTAGCACAGTAAAGATGTTGAACGTCCCCGGAGCTATAACTCGTCTTCTGGCACCGGAGACACTTGATAGCCTTCTGGCCGTCGGCGCCGATCACGATCTCATAGCCGATCCTGGTGAATGACGAGGGCCGACCGATCACTTCGACGCAGGGCAGCCCCTTGGCGTCCTGCTCATCGGCGGCCTTGATCCAGTCCGGCGGAAGCCTGAGCACGTTCGGCTTTCTTCCGAAGAGTCTCTTAAGCCAGTTCATCATGCACCTTTCTCCTTGCTGGTTTCATCCACGAGGTGTTCCGGACGGACGCAAAGCTTCTTGTTGTCGCAATTCCAAGCGACCCTAACCTTGCGCCCAAAGGGGCGCCCGACCAGCTCGAGCGAGACATGATGGGCATAGGCGCTCTTGCCGCGCCAGCGCATGCTCCCGTAGCCGGTCGCAGCCTTGGCGCCCTTCCAGATCCAGCAGTCGTCGGTCTTGTTGACCTTGTCCCAGAAACGCTTCTTGTCTCCGTCGGTAGCCGGCGCTCCCTGGACCTGCTCTGCCCGCTCGGGCCTCCCGGGCTTCTTCTTCAGGATATCCTTGGTGCAAAGCTCCGGGATCCGCTTGGCGAAGCAGGTCTTATGGACCTGGCACTCGAACTCCTCGATCTCCGCATCTCCACGGACCCAAAGATCGAGAACGTCCTCCGTGCCGACGACCTTGGCCAGCCAGACGAAGGTCGAGTCCGTCTTTTCGTGGACGAGGGTGAAGTGCTCGAACTTGAATCCCTTCCCGCAGATCTTGCAGGACTTTATGTCCTTGAAGAAAGTCGAAACGGCCTTGACGGCATCGTCCTCAGTTGCCTCGACGCGGCAGTGATCGCACCAGGGGAGTTCGATCGTCCGATCCTCGATCTGAATCGTCTTCATTTCTTCTCCTTTGTTCGCGGATTCATGGACTGCCATTTTGTAGCCCAAGTATGGTCGTCGTCGACCAGCCCCGCTTCCGGCATGAAGTGAAAGTCGGCACGGTGGAGGAGTATATTCCAGTCAAGCCCTCTCTGGTGGGCAAGATGCTTCAGGTTGGCGATGTAGTCCTCCATGATGGTCTTCAGATCTTCGTCCTTTCCGCCGGCCAGTTCCGTAAAACGCTTCAGCCCCTCCATGGCCCATTCGGCCCGCTGGCGGTTCGATACTCCACTCGCCTCGCGCATGAGCTTGACCCGTCTCCGTACGGCCAGCTCTTCCGCGAACGTCCGTTTGCTCATGGTTTCTCTCCGACCTCGATCCGAAGAGAAGTCATGCCGTTTTCGGTCAGGAACTTCTCCATGAACGCCGCAAGCTCGCCGCGGAACTTCTGGGCATACTCGAAGCGTTCATCGTCCTGACCCTTCATGGGATATCGGATGAAGGCAATGGTTGCCGCCAACGCCTCGGAGGCGGCGTCCATGGCAAACGAGTCTGCCAGAGGGCCGTTTTCGATTTCTCCGGCGAGCGTATTCCGTTTCGTAAAGAGCGTTCTGCATATATCGTGCGCTGCATTCTCGGACCGTACTTTGAGGCCTCTCAGGATATCCAGGTCCATGTTCTTGCCCCCTTTCCTGTCCATTGATCTTGGTGGTCAATCCGTTATAATTCACCCGATGGACGGCGAAGGCTTCCTCAACGAACCCATTGCCGAAGTCCAGATTAAGCCTTGGCACATCCTCGCCCTTCTTGGCGGCGGTATCGCAGCCTACTTACTCCTGCGCAAGAAGGATGAGCCAGCCGTTCCAGCTCCTGCGCCTAGCCCCAAGACCGAGACAAAAGCCCCCGAAACTTCCGGGTTTGGGGACTGTACCCTGCTCGGGGAACAGAGCGAGCCTCTCTATGACGGCGCTCCACTTGTGGGTAAGGTTCGCCAATATACTGAGCAAGGCTGGATAGTCTTCAAGCTCCCAACCGGCTACGAGAACGTCATGATGAACCGGCAGCGTTACCCGGTTCATAAGATCTACGCAGCCCCTCCAGGACGCCGCATTCCAGCGCAGGCGGTTCGCGTCTCTATTTAAGAGGTTGTCGGGAGGCGCCATGGTTAAGGTAGCCGCAAAAAAAGCCGCCCACAAGCGCAAGACTAACGGCGACACCTTGACGCACAGACGTGCACGCTGTCAGGAATGTAAGACTGTTACCCAGTGTACCTTCTACATGGGCCCGATGTGCGCTCAGTGCTGGTGGCGTCAATCATAATCCTATAAGGAGGCCTCCGCCTTCTTGTCCGGCGAGGAGAGCAAGTTCATCAACACAGGCCTGCTCTTCCAATGTCCTCCATGTTCGACTACATGGCCCTTACGGACGTACTTCCCGACCACGCTGGGGAACTCCCGGTAGGTGAAGGCACGAGCAACCCGGGCGACATACCCTTCGCATTCGTCCTCGGCAACCTCCGGCCGGTAAAGGCCCTGGACAACAGCCTCATCCCAAAGCCCCCGGTAAAGAATCGGGACGACCGGAATCTCGAGAAGCTCCGCCCACACCATCATGTCGTCCCATGCAAGAGCCACGTTCTTTTCGTTCCAGATGGAAAAGAGGAGGAAGTGGGCCGGCAGGTTCTTGTAGTGGATCGAGTGGCGGGCGTAGAGGTTCTCCCCGCACAGGCGCCATCCTTCCGGGATGTCGTGGCCCATCCTCCGATGAAGCCCCCAGAGCCAGTCCCTTGAGGGGTGGGCTGGAGTGTCGAGCGACCGGGCATGGAACCCGTCCCGGTACATGGTCGTCTGCTCGCCGTCCATCTTGACGGTCACGACGACTTCCTGCCCCTCGAACCCAGAGGTATCGGCCATTATCCGATCGTCGTTGGTTGTTCCAGGAGACCATGGAAGATGAAAAGTGCGTGGATATTTGACCCGATTGGTGAAGAGGTGGAGAACCGGCTTGATCGCCTTCTGGACCGACTCGTCATGGAAGAGTTCGCCTTTCAGGCGCTGGCCGTTCGGAAGAACCGGATTGGCCCACTTATCGTAGACCTGGTCTGTGTAGAGGTGCTCCGGGAGGAGGATTTCCTTGATCCCCGCATACTCCCGGATCTCGGCCGTCGAGATGAGCGTCTGCTCGCAGGCGATATGATGCTCTCCGCACACTGAGGCACCATTGGCAAGATAATATCCACCATCGGGCCAGAGCCGACGCTCCATGACGTGATGGGCATCCTGCGCAGGCTTCCCGCAGCCCGGGACAACACATGTGTTCTTATCCCGGGCGAAAACGGCCGCCCGGAATTCATCCCTTGAGAGGAGCATCCTTCAACCTTTCTTTTCGGGCCTTTTCCTTTCGCCAGAAAAGCTCACTATTGTGGCTCTTCATGAGCTCAAGCAGCTTCTCCGGGGACGCTGATTCGTTGTCCGATTTGATCTTAAGAAGGTCCATCGCTGAACGGGATAGGGCCTCAGGCAGATTGGAAAACTCCGGGCGCTCTCTGTCGAACTTTCCTTCAAGAAGATGCCACATCACGCAGGTCTTGAACTGCTCGAGCAGTTCATCATGGGTCTCCTGCTCCGGGAAGGTCTTGAAGAGTCCGGGCCTGGCGTCATCACGACACTTGTCGTGAAAGATGGGAGGAGGCCTGCTGCCCTTCTTCTTCCGCAGGATCGGCTCGATCTCGACCACGGCCATGACGAGACGGCATTTGGCACAGGTGACCAGTTCGTACTTGTTGCCGCCGAGTGTCCCGTCCTCGTTCCACCAGCGGATGTTCCGGCAACAAGGAGTCCAACGCCCGCCAAGAAGTTCGCCGAACTCGCTCAGGTCGCCGCGATTGTGGCAGTCCGGGCTGACGCAAATCTTCTTTGACCACTTGTTGCCGTATTTGTCCTTGTGGGGCAGGTCATGGGAGGCGGGCCGGATGCAGTAGAGATGGTTGCATCTCTTCTTCATCTTTTCCTTTTCCACTTTTTCAGACATATGCGCCGCTCCTCGTTAAGTTCCATTTCGATAAGGGCCCCGAGCTTCTTGGAGACCTGCTTCTCGGCCTCCTCGTAGAGATCGACCAGGCGCTCGTGCCCCGATCTCCGCGAATTGGGACAGTAGTAGTCCCAGGCCTCGGTCTTGTGCTTGGACATGGCCGCCGCCCAACTGTGATGGCCCAGGGTCTTCACGCCATCCATCGGGGTCCGGCAGGCGAGACACTTCATGTCCTTCCGTACGGGTTTCGTCGGATCCGAAGTGAAATAGTCGACCCCACTATGGTACGTAACCATTTTTTGGCCTCCAGCTTCCGGGGCGAAGCTATCCTTCCTTTTCTTCCCCAAGTTTCTTGGTCCCCACAGGCCCACAGTCGAATTGTTCTTCTATGACCGCATCCACATAGGACTGAAGTTGGTTCATTCGATCCTTGTGGACCTGGGCCTCATCGTACTGGCCTTCCGCGAGCTTTTCTACGAATGCGTCCATCTCCTTCCGCACCTTCAGCAGAAGAGGGTCAATCCGCTTTTTTGCGGTACGCAGATCCTCGAGCATCTTCTCGTTCACCTTCCGAATCTCATACCGGTGGGCGATCCGGACCGGAATGTAGGCGGCAAGAAGCCCCAGAAAGAACCCGCCCATCGTGGAGTAAAGCACAGCCGAATGGAAGGGAGCGTCCCCGCGGATGACCTTGAACATGCTCCACGAGGTGGCCGCCACGGCCCAGACGATCCATGTCCAGAAGAAGACCCGACCGCTCTTTTTGATGAGCTCTCTCATGCCCTCACCTCCGTGATAATGGCGACCTTGGCTTTGGACTTCCTCCAGCCGATCTGAAGCTTGGGGCCGAGGAGAGTCCGCTCCTCCTTGCCGTCCGGCATGACAATCTTGTATATCACGCGCTCGGAGCCATCCTCGAGCTTATCGAGGTAGACCTCCGTCCGGAGGGCCAGATCCCCCAGAAACTCCTGGAGCTCCTGGAGGAACGCTTTCTTGAGGTTCTTTTCGGTCATCGGCCTTCCTTCCCTTCACGCCTTCGACGGCGGTCACGATCTGACTATGGAGCAAGCGGACCTGTTTCCATTCATCCTTGGTCATCCACTGGCAGCTCATAAAGATGGGCATGCCGTTGATGGATCTCGACTCGGCCTTGTTCATGTACTCGAAACAGATTTGGTAGTCCTTCTCCTTGAGCTCCTTCACATGCTTGTCCTCAAGAAAGAGGAGGACCATGAATACATGACTGATCATTTCCGGTTCCCGTACATGGGCGCTCGTAAAGATGTCGCCCCTGTAGAGGTCCTCGGCAAGCTTATGGAGCTCTTCCTGGGTCCTTGGCATGGACGCTCCTTTGCAATGGCAGGGGGCCCGGATCAGTGCGACCCGGGCCCCCTGCTGGGAGGGAATTTGGAGTCTAGAACGCCTTGGTGATCCGGTCCCGGATCTTGCTGAGAGAGCTGATCTCGAGGGTCGTCTTGTCGAGCTTCTCCTGGAGCGTCTTGGCCTCCTCGCCCAAGGTCTTGAGGCGCCCGGTCACCGAGCCGATGAAGCTGAGGACCTTGGAGGCGTTCTCTTCGACCTTGTCGAGGTTGACGCGCGCCGGCTCGCTCCCCTTCCGGAAGTCGGACTTGAGCTGTCGGACCGAGACGACGTTCCTCACCGGGGTCGCCCTCTTGGCGGAGACTGCGGCGACCTTTTTCCCGCCAGGCGCGATGTAATCGGCCTTGCAGTTCTTGCGGTGGCCGACGAAGCTCGGACCGTTCAAGTCGCCGTGCACCGAGCAGTGGAAGATCTTCTTGCGGAATGCGTTGCTGTAGGGCATGGAAACTCCTTGGCTCGTAGAAGTGAGAAACTGCAAATACTGCTTTTATCCTAGGGAGAGGGTAATCTGGTGGGAACGCTCAGGCGGAAAGAGAAGCGGTGATGTCTCGTACTTTGTGTTGTCCGCCCAGCATTCGTTGCAGACCAGCGCCCAGACGCACGGAGTGGGGTACCCGCTTCCATTGAAGCGGATTTCTCGATGCTCACCCGTCTTCCCGCAGGCCGAGCATTGCCCGGACTGACGGAACCCGACCGTGATCCAGCACTTGGCTGACACCTTAACTACCTCCTTTCTTGTTCTTAGGCAGAACGGTAAGAAGCCTGACATCGGCATACTCGCCCATGATCGTCGTCACAGCGGAATGGATCTTTGTTCTCAGTTCTCCAAGGATCTTTTCCGCGTCCTCCTTCACGACGTGGCCGGTGCTCTTCAAGTAAACCAAGGAGACGAAAGAGAGCGCTTCAACGGCCATGTTGTACGCGAAGACATCGGCCACGCCCGCGTCTCCTGTTTTCTGGCAGAGATGGTCTCGCACTTGCACAATCTGCTGGGCAAGCGCAATCCCTGCTTGCAGGGACGCGGTCCCAAGCTTCTCTGCGTTGTAATTGGCACCTTCCGTCATGGGTTCTCCTCTCGGTACTTGTCCTCAAGCGCCTTGAGGGCATCCTTGTTCTGGTCCCTTTCCCACTGGGTTGTCCGGTCCAGAATGAGGGCTCCGTTGAGGTGGTCAATCTCATGCTGGAACATTCTGGCCTCAAGGTCCGAGGCTTCCTTTTCAACAGTCTTGCCGTCCAGAAGCTCATATCGGACAATGACCCTGTCGGACCGACCGACCTCGAAGTTCATTCCGGGGAGCGAAAGACAACCCTCAGGCTCGGTGACGATCTTGGGCGAACTCCAGATGATCTTGGGGTTGAGGTAGACATGGAGAGGGCCGGACGGATTCCCCGCCAGATTTGAGACCACGATCTGACGCTGGAAGCCCGCCTGTGGACCTGCCAGGCCGATCCCCCTCTTCGAGTACATGAGCGCGACCATGTCGGGGATCATGCGCCGGATTTCTGGGTCGCCCGGTTCGGCCCTTTCGGACGGCAGTTTCAGGTTGGGATTTGGATAGAGCATAACACTCATCAGCCCCCCTTCTTCTTGTCAAAAACTACGAGGGCTTTGACGTCAACCGGAGCTATGACATTGAGCTGCCCGACCATGGTCCGGATTAGTTCCTCGAACCAGGCCTTCGAAACATCCTCTCCGGCCGTCTTGGCAGTCAGATGGTAGAATGCGCTTGTGATCGTCGGGATGAGGAGCCCCATGAAGACCGCGCCCTCAGCCAAAGTCGCATCACGGCCCATAGCCTTGTTGAGGTAGTTCCCCATGCCGGTCGATGCGCGGGCTCCGGCATCGAAGAGTTTTTGCATGGACTCTCGATCGATCTCATCGACGAACTCTTTGAAGTACTTGGGCCTCGGCACCATCGCGTCTCTTTCCCTTCTCGACGTCATACGGCAGACGTCTTTTGTGCATCTGAGGGTTGGTCTATCGTAGTACTCCATTTGAGCCCAAGCTTGTTGACAAATTCATGGAGCTCCGGACTCTGATCAAGCCAGGCAATCATCTCCAGGAGTATCTGACCCGATCCTTTCCAGGCTCTCCCAAGCTCAAGCACCTTGGCTGCCGACATGTCTGACCGCGGGTTTCCATAATGCGCATGAATGGCCCAGAAGAGGTCGCTGAGAACCGCCCTCAGATCGCCCTGGCCGGAACCGCTTTTTGGGGGCGCCTGGGGCAGGAGGTAGACCGTCAGGTGTCTCGTGTCAATCGACGCGGCAGTACTGGTACCGTCCGAGTTGACCCAACGAGCGTAAATCCTATTGGACTCGCCCAACCTCTGCATGACGCCTCGCGCGCCTATCATGATTCCTGTCGGGCAGCGCTCATCGGCCGGGTTGCTCTTTACTTCAAAGACAGTCCCTGGCTTGAACTGCATGGCTACGGTTTCGGACATGATTGTCGCTCCTTGGGCTACTTGACCTTCTCTTCCTCTTCAAGGACCTTGTCAATGGCCTTGTCGATGACCGAGGCGCGGCAGATCTCCTTGTCGAAGGCGGCCTCAGTCTCCTTGAAGTCCTGGAGCCAGACCTCCTTGTCGCGCCGGCCGATGGTCCAGGTGACCATATAGTTTTTGTCGCGCCAGCGCCCTCGGACGAAGAGGATCTCGAACCGGGTCGGCACGTTCTTGAGGGTTCCGCCGTACATCTCCTTGACCTTCCGGAACCGTTCGAGGAACTTTCCTTCGCGCTCCGGCCCATCTTCTCCGGGAACATCCATCGCGACTGACCATCCTTCGCCAACCTCGAAGTATCCGACCGCTTTCTTCTCGTAGATCACGCTGGCGAGGTAGCTAAAGGCAACGTCTTTGAGCTGCCCATCGTCGGCGTCGATTTCGATCTTGCGGCCGGTCTCCTTGGCCATCTTGGTCACATATCTGCGGCACTCTTCTATCAGGCCGTCAAAAAGACAGGGTTCGAGACCGCCGCCGGGCAGTACGATGAAGAACATGTGGCTGTGGTTTTTGTCTTTCTCAAAAATTGTCCTGGCGGTATCCACCACGTAATTGCGCACTTCCTTGAAGGTCTCTTCGTCGGCAATAGGAGACATGTCGGGCATTCGGTTTCTCCTTGGAGAGGCTAGTCCTTTTTGGGTTCGGTTGAGGGAGCAGGAGCGGGAACGGGAGGGGGATTGAGGTCGGCTTCGAGCACGCGGATCCGGTCCCGGAGCCTGGCCGCCTCCTCGTACTTTTCGTCCTTCACGACCTGGTCGAGGTCCTTCTTGAGCCTGACCATTTCTACTTCCTTGTGGACTCTGGGGTCGATGCTCGGCCCGGGAACCTTTCCGATATGGGTCGATGCGCCGTGGATCTGCTGGAGGACCTTCGAAAGCTCTTCCTTGAAGAGCTCATAATCGTTCCCGCAACCGACCCGCATCTGCTTCTGGATGTCGGCAAGCGTGAACCCGCAGTTGGGGCACTTGCTCTTCGAGCCCTTGGCGGCCTTCCCAAGAGTGCTTCCGAGAAGGTTTCCGATCGAAAAGTTGAACTTGTATCCGATGCCCGTCTGCTTGGCGCATCCCTCGCAAAGGTGGGCCTCTTTCTTCACGTTCTTTTCGATCGCGGTAAGATGGAAAGTCGCCTGGTTCTTCTTGCACTTCTCACAGAGACTGTTCAAGGGTTTCTCCTTTCTCCTTGCAGAGCCTATTTGCTGCTTGTAGAATGATACTCGAATACTTGTACGAGGGGCCATGACCTCCGAAGAACCCGTCATCCTTGGGCAGGACGAGGAGGCCATTATCCTCGGTCAAGACCCGCAACCTCCTACTCAGGAGCCTCCTCCCATCACTCCGGACGACCTGACAATAGAGCAAAAAACTGCACTCGCTCTAGCCTATGCTTCCGATATGGGGATAAGGGACAAGATCAATAAGGCGCTCGTCGCAAGCATCGGCACAACGATCTACGAGATTTGGGGCTCATTTATTTCAGCCCACAGGCCAAACCTCACTCCGTACATCCATGCCGGGCACGTCGTTGCGGGGGGCGGAACGGCCTATCTTCTTTACCAGGTGATGCTCGAAGACAGGCTCGTTAAGACGCCCAGAATCCTGGCCGCCTTTTCAGGCACCCTTTTCGCCCTTTCGGCAATCAGTTCGGTCTGGGCCCTCATCGCCGGCCCGCGCGACCGCCGCTTCAGAAAGCTCGACATCGCCCCCTTCATGGCAGCCAAGACCATCCGCTAGCCGCCATTTTTCTATCCAACAACACTTCACCTTTTTGGCTCCCTCCGTTAGAATATCTGAGACGTGCCCTACTACGAACTCTCCTTAGAAGACCTGGCCAAGAGGACCGGCGATCGCCGGAAGATGGCCCTTCAGGCCCTCATGGCCGGGCCCAAGACCCCTGAATCGCTAGCCAAAAGTTGGGGCGTAAGTACATCCGGAGCCTACAAGGTCCTTGAGCGCCTCCGCGCCAAAGGGTCAGTCGAGCGGGTTGGCCGCGGTCTTGAGGCTACCTATAAGGTAACCGATAAGGGGGTCGGGAAGCTCCGCTGGCTCATTGCCAAAGGGTCAGAAACCGCCCAGGAACCAACTGAGGACAGCCAGAATGACCTCGGGGCCCTCTACCCCGATCTCGGCCTTTCTGGCGGCCTTGTAGACGGTCCTGTAGCCCTTCAAAGGGTAGTCGAGGTCGACTCAGACGAGTTCAAAGCCTCTGGTATTCAAGCACTTCCGTCTAAGGTCGAGCTTGAAGAAGACATGATCGTCGCAGAGCCCAAATACGACGGGTGGCTCTCCCAGTCGGCCGGCGGCAAGACCTACTCCAGGCGCGGCAAGCTCCTGAGCGGCAAGTTCCCGCCCATCGACGCCGAAGTGAGCAAGCTGAAGACGGAACACCTCATCGGAGAGCTCGTCTACTGGCACCCCGATACAAGACAGATGGACGAGCCTACCATCACGTCGGTTGCAGGGACGGCCGATCTTCGTGAAGCTTCAGCAAAGCTCCACGCCCTCGAGCGGGCAGGCGGGTTCTTCCAGATTGTCGCTTTCGACCTGATTGCCTATAACGGGCAGGACATTTCCAAGCAGCCCTTCGGCGAACGGCGGGAGCTTCTTGAAAGCATCGTCCGGACCGAGGACAGCCGAAAGCAGAGGATCACCCTTTCCCCCATCCGTGAGTTCCAGTACTGGCCCCAGGTCTTTAAGAAGTCTCTTGAGCAGGGAGGCGAAGGAGTCGTCCTCAAGAACCTTCGGGCGCCCTACTTCTGGAGGCCTCTCGGCGATCGGGAGCCTTCCCCGTCCGGCACCCAGTGGAAGATCAAGGCCACCCGGATGGACAACTTCATAGCCTATAACCCTCACCTGAGCGAAAAAGAGAAGCTCCTCGTCACCATCGGCCAGTACTGGAAGGGCGAGCTTGTAGACATCGGCGAGCTCGACAACTTCTCGAAAGAGACCGAAGCGGAGATGCTCAAGCGTCTGAAGAAGGGGCCGGTCCTCATCGAGGTCGTGTTCCAGGAGAGGTTCCCGAAACCGCCGGGGCGTCTTAGGAACCCACGTCTTCGCAGATTCCGCGACGACGTCGCGCCGACCCCCGAGAACGCTTCTTTGCCTTCCCAGTACGCCCCGGACTAACAAGGAACATCGCCCGGGCCAGTTCAACCACAGCGCGCATGAGCAGCCACTGGTAGACTTCCTCGAGCGGGCATTCCCAATGATAGGCATATCGGACGGCAAGTCTCCGCCATACACCTGCCAGGTCTTCCTCTTCTTCCATTCCCCCTCTCTCCTTCCCGTTCAGTTCTGCTCCGTAGGATTCGGGAGATCCTTTGCGGAGACCTCATTGCAGACTGCAACTTCCCCGCATACCTCACATGGACCATTGGACTTGAACGCCGTCTTGGGGAAGCGTTTTACTTCAGCGCACTGATCACAGTAGAACACCATGTCTCCTTTGTTTTTGGGGTCCCGTGGACAGACATGCCGGATAAGCCGCCCGACAGTCCCCTGCCCGCAATGGGGGCAGATAGATTTCGGGCCCTCGGCCGGGAAAGGCGGGTTTATCAAGACCCGTCTCCTTGCCTTGCCCCTTTGAGTTTCTTCTTGTCGACCCTTACAGCGATGAAAAGCTTGGCCTGAAAGGTCGCCCCCTGGGCATCACGGCCAGAGTTCATCCAGTCTCCTTTCTGTCCCAGAACTCGTCTGCCTTCTTCAAGGCGTCCTCGATATTCTTCCGACCCGGAGGATTGGCGCTATGGATCGCCCACTTGACCCGTCCGAGATAGCCATTGTGCGCAGCGCCTTCCATCCACTTGGCCACGTAGTACCCGGTCTGCCCAGGGAGCGGACTTCCGAGATCATGGTCAAGCGAAATCTCCGTCACCTGCCCGGTTCCAAGGGCGATGATCGCCTCATGCGCGGTCTTGATATGGACGTCGTAGCCCTCGGGCATGGGGCGCTCGTCGTCGAGCCATACCCTCATTGTTTACCTCCTGTTTAGAGGGAGCACCGGATCGGTTCCTCGAGCCGGCGAGACTTCTTCAGGAACTCGAGAAGCTTTTCACGCTTCTCGATAAAGAATTTGTGCCAGACTTCCCTCGAGTTCTCCTTATCGTCCACCGTCGCCCCCTCAAGGTTGATCTTGTCGCTTGGGGGGACAGGTCGATCCTCGATAAGAGAGATGAGCTTATCCGTCCTGGCCAGAGGAAGGTAGTTCCCTTCATCCAGCATCGGGATGACGTCCTTCCACCAGGAAAGCCCAATCTGCCAGAGAACCGACGTAACATTGTATGAATCGCGGAAATAGCAACCCTCCGCAATCGCGTCCTTGATTTCAAGCCACTTCTTGGAGAGCTCCTTCCGGCGATCCTCAGACACGTCTCCATTGGACTCTTCGGCCTTGATGCTATCGAGCTCCTGGCTGTAGGCCTTCTGGCGCTCCTTGTACAGGCTCTCGATATACAGATCTGCGCCCACTTTTTCTCCTTTTTCGAGGATGGCGCGATTCCGGTCGATCATTTCAAACAGCTTCTTATTCTCTTCCTTGAGTCTGACCAGGTCCTCAGAAAGCCTCCGCATTCTCTTGGCATGCTCGAGCTCTTGCTCCCTCGCTTCATGACGGAAGGATTCGAAGACGAGGGCCAGTGCCTCCTTGGGCGAATATCCTCTCGCTATTCCGGAGAGAACGCCGCCGACCACTCTGAGACATAGCCAGATGAAGAGGAAGAATGATCCAACCGCATCGCAGATCCCATTTAGAAACTTGCGGAAGTAGTTCCTGGGCGAATACCACTTGGCGAGAAAGGAATACCACTTGAGCGCGGCCCAAACACGAACAGACATCCTCATCATTAGAAAATACCGCCTTCACCGTGCGCCGTATGATCATGGTGCTGGTCAAGAAACTCACGCTGCTCCTTAACCTGGTTGGCCAGCCCCTGGTAGACCAACTCGATGGCCTTCAGAAACTTGACCTGACAGCACTGCTGTCCGGAAAGGAATCCCTCGACATCAGCAACGGCCTCTTGAGCCTTGAACAAGACAATGCCGGCAATGTCGGCAGGGATACAGGCTTCAGTGAGCGCGGCCTTGATCTTCTTGTCGTAGGACACAACGATCTCGTTGAGCCTGTTCTGAACGGCGTCTTCTTGGTCGCCCATCATGACCTCCTTCGGGCAGTCCTTTCGTTCTTGAGTTCCTTGTATCCGCAGACGACATCTTCTTCACTCAGCTTCCATCCTTCCCTGGGGAGGCGGCCTACCACCAGGGACTTATAGCCCTGGTGGTAGGCGACGGCCTCCCCTTCCTTTCCCGGCCCCAGCATGTCCGCCAGAAGCGCCAGCGCCAGTTGTGCCGGCCCGCTTCCAGCATAGCCCCATTCGAAGCCTGTCGGAGAGTGGTTGAAAAGATCGAGCCTGAGATCGAGGTTTCGGCCGTCAACGGTCACGAAACAGGTGCCGTCTTTACCGCGCCTTCCCTCGTACGTCTTCATCCCCGCTTTTCCTCTTGAAGAATGTCCCCACGCTGAACTCGGCCTTGTACCCCAGCTCCTTGAGCCTCGCGTCGATGGAAACGGCAGCGTCCTTCAGGGTCGCGTCAAACCACTGGGTGGCCCTCTCCGGACCATACTTCGAGAAGACCCCCACGAAGGTGGCGGCAACGAGAGAAGAGATCGTCGTACCGCTTGCCCTCGCCATGTCCGCCAAGGTGAGCTGGGCGCCGTTCCAGTTCATGCCTATATACTCCGGGAGGTCAGCGGCGAAGCCTGCCCCAATCTTGGCAAGCTCGTCGCTGTCCTTGGCATTATCCACCCGCCACCTCGCTCAAATACTCTTCGCGGACGGAGGGGATCTTCTTCCAGACCTCGTCGGCCTTCTTCTTGCCGAGCACCTTCTCGAGGGTGGTCTTGTAGATGCGCTTCTGCAACTGGGAGACGACCGCGACGCTGTTCTTGCCGATCTTGATGGAGAGCTCGCCGGAACGCTTCATGACCTCGATCAGGATCTCGCCCAGGGCCTGGCGCTTGAGCGCAGCCTTCTTCTCGTTGCGGCGGGTACGGAGCCACTGGCGGGCGAGGGCCTTCGTCTTGGCGATCTTCTCTTCTTTCTTCGTGAGCTTCATGGATTCTCCTTTCTCTGAAGTTTGGCTTCCTGCTGTTTCTTGAGTTCTCTTGACATGAGATGAAAGGCAACCGACTGGGCCCGCATTACTTCTGCTTCCCAGTCCAGGAACTCGAAATTGCACGTCGCGCAGCGACGTATGGGATGGACGCAATTGAGCTCCGTCCGCTCGTCGTCGCTGTCTCTATAGAAGAACGGACAGTTTTCGTCCCGGCTCTTCACGCCCTCCTTTCCGCAATCGGGGCACTTCATGGCCTTGAAGCCCTGGCATCCATCTCCCTTCTTTCGCGCCAGGGCATGACAGATAAGGCAAGGAACCTTCAGATGTTCGTGGAACTCCTGAGCATGACCGCACTCGCAGGTCAAGCCTTCGAATTCGATGGCCATCGGCTACCTCCTAGATCCGGATGGGCTCGGTCTCGCCGCCCTCATCCACGATATTGCCGTAGATCCTGAAAGTCTTAAGCAGCCTCGCGGCCAGCCCCTCATTCTCGATGTCCCTGCCGAAATCCCCATCCGGCCCGGCATGGAATTGAAGCATGCCGCCGCCATCAAGATAGACTGTCAGGACAAACTCACTGTCCTCGGCGTCCGCCAACCCGTGCGCATAGATGAGCAGTTCCTTCTTGAGCATCAGATCCGCATCCCCGATTGCCTCAGCAAGTTCGATCGACTCCTGCCCGTAGAGGCGTTTGAAGTCGAGGGGGGCGTCGTCCATATCCCTCAAGTTGTCGATCCGGTCGAGCATCTTGATGCGCTTTACTTCAGGGGACTGTTTGGAGAGCCACTCACGGTCGATCTTTTTGCGCTCGGCTCTGGGAAGGCTGGAGCCCTTGGACTGATTGGTAAGGCCGATGACCAGGTTCGTCACCTTGGTCCCGATCTTGTTGTCGAGCTGCGTAGCCGTGATGTCCGTGTCCTCAAGAACATCGTGCAGCCAGGCCGCGGCAACTGCCTCCTCGCTCATCCCGTCAAGGAGCAAGGCCCTGGCGGCAACCCTAGCCGGGTGGAGGACATACGGATCGGCCGAGTACTTCCTTGTCTGTTTTCCGTGAGCCTCTCGGGCGATCACGGCGGCTTTCACAATCAAGTTCAAAGACACCTCCTAGGTGATTCCACGAAGGGCAAGAAGCCACTTGTTGAGGAAGTCCTCATCTGCCGTCTCCGGAATAGGCCAGGGCTTGAGCGAGTCAATCTCGGCAATCATCTCCCGGGCAGCACGCTCGATGTTTTCACGCGAGTACTGGTTCCGGCGGATGTTCATGAGATGGACATGTTCGGCCGAGCCCTCCTCCTTCCAGACAACAGGCTCAGCACCCTTGGCGATGCGCCTAGCGTCATAGAGAAGCCGGACAAGATGATAGGCCCACTTCTCGTTGTAATCGCCGCCCTTCGTATGGAGACCGGCTTTTCCGCCATGGGCGGCAAGCCTCTTGAGCTGACCCTCGGCATAGCCCAGGTACTGCTTGACCGACTCCCGGGTGAGGAAGCGCTTCCGCTCCTCCTTGACCTCAAGCCAGGCCGGCTCTTCGGCGCACATCCTGTCGGTGAAGAGCATCTCGACGATCCCGGGGTTGCCCTTCATAAGAAGCTGGCAGAACTTCTTCGCCTCATGGAGCTGGTAGTCGGGCTTCTCCCCCTCCGTGTTGTCGATCGTATCGGAAGGAGGATGGAGGCCGAGGACGCTCTTTGTCGAGGCCAGATAGACACCGATGTAGTCGGTATCGCTCTCCGGCAGGTGGGTGTTATGGGACCTTGAACCCCAGACTTTGAAGAAGATGAAGTTGCCGACCTTTGGTCTTATCCGGTCCATCTGGACCTTGAGTTCATCCATTAGTCCTCCTTCTTGGGCTCCTCAGGCGCGGGAAGTGCCGGAACCACCTGGGCCGTCATCAGGTTCTTCGCGTCGCCCTTCTTGATCTCGCCCAGGCGGCGCGGGATCTTGACCCCGAAGCGCTGGAAGTCGAGATCGTAGAAGGAGTCGTAGGCCTTCCTGGCCTCCTCGAACGTCCCTGACATGATGAGGGCCCGGTAGGCTGACTCGGCAATCTCATTCAGCAGCGCGATGGGCTTGTCCGGGTCGCACATGGACTTGATCTTCCTCACGATCAGGATGTCCATGAGCGTGCTGATCGGGATGCCCATATACTGCCGATCGTGGTTGTAAATGTAGCCGTTCCGGTTGGTCGGCAGCTCGAGTCCGGCCTCCTGATAGTCCTTGACGGTAGGGTGATCGTTGTATTCCCTGATGCCCTGCTGAAGCTCTCCGATTTTCACCTGGAGCTCGGCAACCTTCCGGTTCATCTCCTCGATCTCCCTCGTTTTGTCGGTAATCCCAAGCTCGACTTCGAGGTCGACCCGACAGCGCTCCCAGAGCTCACGGAACTGCTTGGTGACTTCAGCATTGATGGCAGACAGATCCTGCTTCAGGATCTTGGCCATCATGTCCTTTTCGGCCATCGAGAGTTTAGTGCCCAATGAGGTCTCCTTTCCCTACCATTCGTTGCAGGGTCCGAGATCGCGAAGTTTGGGTTCGGCCTTGCAGTCAGGTGAGTCGCACTTACAGCACATGAGCGGGATGAGACAACTTATCAAGGCCGCCTTTTTATAGACTATCCGATGCGCCTCGCAGTACCCAAACTGGTCCTCTTCGAGGATGACCCGGCGATCTTCCGCGGTAAGCATCCCAGGTGTGGCCTTGGTCCAGGTTGCCCCATCCGGGAACCAGCGCCGGACGAACCTATTGAGCGAGGATTCTTCTTCTGATTTAGTCATGGCCCATCAACTCCGTGTTCCTAGAACTTGATGCGGGGGCCGCCCGGGAAGGGCCGAAACGTCCGCTCGGCATCGTTGAGTTTGTACTCTACGTCCCGGGCCAGACGCTCGAAGTCGAGAATCGCTTCGGCCGGAAGCTTCTCAAGATGAGCCCAGAGGTCCGGGTAGTTCTTCCCCGTCATTCGAAGGAAATGGCGTTCGACGCTATCCGCCAGATATCGGGGATCCATGAGGTTCCTCCTTGAAAGCACAGTCGACCAGTTCGTGGACCTTGCGCCGCATCACCTCCACCTTCGCTCGGTCCAACGAATAGATCTTCGGATCGGACCTGAGGTCGATGAATTTGAAGTGGACAACGGGGAGCCCGAGTTTTCCCAGCTTCTTCCAGAAGGGGCGGACGCGAAGCCCCTTTGACGGACGATCGGCCTGGTGGGCCGTAAGGTCGATGATTTCATCCGTCTCTGTAAGATGAATTACCGCATGGAGAGGGTCTTCGTGATCCCCCGGGCGGTAGTAACCAATCCCGACCGACCAGGCATCATCGGGCAAGGTCTTCGTCTCGAGCGCACGGGCTATGAAGTCTATCCCCTTCTCGCGGGCCAGTTTGACCCACCCCTCGTTCGCGAACAAGATCTGGCATGTCCTGGCCTCAGCTTTAAGGCCACGCTCTCTGAGAACCTGGGAGACAAGAATAGCAATGGAATGACAGGCCCCAAGGGCCATCTCGTTGACCATGTATTCCGACACCGGTCCCAGAAGCACTTCCTCCAGCTTCTCCCGATTCATTTCTTGTTCCTGTCGCAATAGCACCAATGGAAAGGGCCAATCTGGCAACCATGGCTTTTACACGTGCAGAGCTTGTGCCCACGAGGAGGTTTCCGCTTCGCCAGCCTCTTCAATTTATTCACGACGGAGCGTACATCCGGAAGCTTGATCGCTTCGGCTTCCATCGGCTTGACCGGCTTCGTTTCCTCCTTTTTGCCTGCCTTCTTGGTCTTCTGCATAGGTCAGGCCTCCGTCTTCCATTCGGCCTTGCCAGACCCCGTGTCATGGCCACACTTGCAATGACAGGGGACGAAGCGCTGCTCGCTTGCTCCATTACAGGGATGTTTGTAGCAGACCGCGCAAAGCTGGTGGGGCTGGCACTTTTTGAGCTCATGCTCCACCTTCTCGACCGTGTCCTTGATCTCCGGGATCTTGAACTCCTCGGCCTGAGAAGCCTCGGCGGTAGGGACGACGGTGGCGGCAACAGGTTTCTTTTTTCTCTTCTGGCCCTGAGACATGACTCTCTCCCTATTTCTCTCCGGCTCCCTTGAATTCTTCCGTCCATGCTTTGGCTGTCGCCACTGAAAAGAGGGTGCCAACAGCCAAGTCAAGACACTCCTTGATCACCTCCTTGGTATCGTTCTTCTTGACGGCCTCGACGAGCTCCCAGAACTCTTCGGTCACGATACCGAGCGCTTCATGGGTCGAGGCGAAGGAGAGGCCGCCCTTCTCCTCGAGCCGGCGCTTGAGCTCTGAACGGAGATCAGCAAAGGCCGCCTCGATGTGATGAGGCTGGACTTGAACACGGTCCATGGATGTAATCCTAAAAAGGTGAAGTGAACATTTGCCAAGACGCGTGGAAAGTTGATAATAAGCTAGTGGACAGGGAAGCCGCACCTACGGCGTCAGAGGCTTGAGGTAAATGTCCGTCACTATCTCCATTGTGATCTCAACTCATAACCGGTCGGAGCTTTTTCGGCGCGCCCTCGACGGGTACGTCTGGCAAACATTGCCCACCAAAAACTGGGAGATTCTCCTCGTCGATGACATGTCAACGGAAGACCTTTCCAACAGTTACCAACATCTCATTGGCCAGATTAATCTGAGGCATATAAAAGTCGACCATAGGCACAACCCGGTCTGGAAAATGCGGAATCCAAACGGGGCTGCCGGGAGCTTCGAAAACTGGTATCGCACACCCGTGATTACGAACAACATCGGCTGCCATTTGGCCAAGGGTAAGCTGATCGGTCTATGTCCCCCCGAAGTTCTTCACGCCCCCCAAAACCTCGAGGCAGCCGTAAAAAGGCTTGAGTCGGAAAAGTGCTTTCTTTTCGGAAGGACCTATGTCGGCTCTGCCTTGATGAACGCGTGGCTCGATTCATGCTCATGGTCTTCCCAGGGATGGGATTTTTTTCTTCGAGATGTCGCCCGTTCCGGGCGCATCGAAAAGTTTGCCCAGGATGAACTCGCCGTCCTGTTCCTTCCCAAGAAAGCCGTCGAAGCCGTAGGCGGCATGGATCTCGATTATCTGAACGGTGTGTCCGGCGAGGACGATGACTTCAAGGAAAGGGCAATGTTGGCCGGCTGGAAGCCGACCTTCGCCCCAGAGATCGAAGCGTTCCATCAAGACCATTCCAACGAGAAGGAACCCCACCGCCAGCGTACGAGCGCCTTCTGGCAGCAGGGCTTTTCTCGAAATCACCGGATCTTTCAAATGCGCAAACGTGAAACTGGTTTTCCAATACCAGCGAACCGAGGTTTTGACTGGACATCCCGAGAGTGCATCGTATCCGAGACGTCATATAAGGTCGGCTCCACAAAGCCGGAGGAGAAGCCTATCTTGCCCCCGTCGGCAATTATGCCTAGCCCTCAGCCAGCACCCAGGCCGGCCTTCTCCATTTCTGCCACCTCACGCGATGGCGGCCACATCCGCCGGGTCTTCATGGCAACGATCAGTAGCGAGAATCCTCAAAATGGCATGGAACAAGCCTTTTTCGGGGTTTTTGGCCGACAGAATGTTCACTCGTTTGACTACATGAACAAGCACCGCCGGGCCCAATCCGCGGGCATGATCAACAATGATTTTCTACGCGAAATTACTCCTTTCCACCCGGACTGGATATGGCTCCAGGTGCAGAACACAAACGTCCTGACCGCCGATACTCTTCAGGAAACCAGGAAGCTATTTCCCAACGCCGTCTTTAGCCACTGGATGGGAGACATGCGGCATGAGGTAAGTCCCTATCTGGCCTCCATCGCCAAGGCAACTCATTTGACCCTCGCCTCAAGTGTTGGCCAACTCCCCGACTTTCTTAAGGCCGGGGCGCCCCGGGTCGAATATTGTCCGATCGCTATTGATTGGAACGACGACGCGCAGGGCGATTCCTTGTGGTCTGGGTCCCCCCTTAGGAGCGATGTCGTTTTTGTCGGGAGTTATTACGGCAAGATGTTCCCCGGTGCCGACGAACGGGTCGCCGACATCCGGGCACTGATGGCTTCAAATGTGGAAGTCGGAGTTGTCGGTCGGGGCTGGGAGCCTTGGGCTCCCGTTATCGGCGAGACTAAGCGCCGCGAGCAGTACTACGCGTATCGGAACTGCAAAGTCGCGCTCTCAATCAACAACTTCAACGATATCGAGCGGTATTACTCCAACCGGATGTTCGTCGCCTTGGTAAGCGGGAGGCCTGTCGTCGCCCGGTACGTTCCGGGAATGGAAAAGGACTTTGTCCACGGAGAGCACTGTTTCTGGTACAAAACTCATGCCGAGCTCGTTCATATCGTCCAAGAGCTTCTCCACGACAGCGCCCTCCGGGAGAAGGTAGGCAGGGCCGGCCGGGCTCTCGTCATTCGCAAGCACACCTGGTTCGCCCGCGTCCTCGACGTCCTCCCCATTGTCGAGGAGATCGCGGCTAACCTTCGGAAGGAGATATAATCCTGCCGTGGAGGACATTCAGGCAATCTTTACGGGAATCATCCGGAACGGCATTTGGCTTAAGCTCGACCCGGCAAACCCAGAAACCGTTTGTGGTCCAGGGTCCGCCAGGAAGGCCTGCGCCCCCCTCGTCGGTCGGCTCGGGGAATGGTTCCGTACATACGGAATAAAAACAGTTGTCGACCTCGGATCGGGAGACTTCCACTGGATGAGAAGCGCCGACCTTTCCGAAACTGAGTATGATGGATATGACATCGTACCTGAGCTCGTATCCACGGCTGCCGCGGCTTATGGCCGCCCCAACATCAGATTCCACCACGCTGACGTGACGACTCTGAAAATTCCTGCCGCGGACCTGGTTATCTGCAAAGACGTCCTCAATCACTTTCCCAAGATGCTCGCGGCCCAGGTCCTGGACACGATCCGGGCCTCGGGATCGCGGCATTTCGCCGCCATGACCTTTCCGGGGCCGACCAACAACAACGGCAATATCCGTCCGGGCCAGTGGAAGTTCTGGGACCTCGAAATCCCGCCCTTCGGGCTTGGACCCCCCGCCGACTTCGCCATGAGTGACGAGCAGCCGCCCCGACGATTTGCACTTTGGAAGTTTGCCTGATGGCCGCCTTTTTCATCGACCTCGATGGAACCTTCTTCAGGTTCGGGACACATGAACCTGTAGCCCAGGCGGCAGATACGGTTCGGAGACTAAGAGCCGAAGGACATCAGGTCTATTTCGTAACCCTTAGAACCGAAGAGGATCCCAAGCTGGGGAAGACTGCCACTGAGAACAGACTTCGCGAGCTCGGGGTCGAATGGGATGGAATTCTCTGGCGCGTCCGCTCACCGCGCGTCCTTGTAAATGACGACGGAGCCTCGGCCATATCTCACAAGAGGAACTCTCCCCTTCTTTATGACTCTCTCCATTCCAGCATTGGCTAAGAAAATCGAGGCCGGATTCGCCGCCGTAGCCTGGGTATCCCTCAAGTACTACCAGGCTTCACCGAAGTGGGTCGACGCGGACGACTATATACAAACCATGATCATTGCCGAGTCTCTTCTCGCCAACGGCCGGTTTGACCACCAAGACCTCGTAAGAAGATATCGCGCCGGCCGGCCGGAGACACGGCTCTGCGGCGCAGCGATACCCACTTGCGGAAATATCGATCCGAAGGGACAGGTCGCCAAGCTCCGTAAATCTCCAGACCCCGCCTACATCGCCAAGGATGGGGCAACAAGCGGATGTGCAATGAAGCTCCACGGGATTACCGCCTTCTTCCCGGATCCAGACGAGCTCGCGGTGAACGTCGATGCGATCATACACGTGACCCACGGAACTCCCGAAGCACGGCTCGTTGGTCTCCTTGCTGTCCTCCGTCATCGCCAAGCACTTCTTGGCATCGACGATCCGGATGCCCTTTACCACGAGTTTGAGCGTTCGACCGAACGGCTCAAGCTCCGAGATGGACGGTCGTACCCCTTTGTCCAGGCCGCAGCAGAAAAGGCGAAAACAGCCCTTGCAGCGCGCGATCCCGAAGATGTTTTGATCCGGCTGGTAGAAGGGGTAGGGCTTTCACATCTCTGCGTATCTGCACCCGTTGCGGCCGTCTTCTGGTCATATGTAGCCCATAGTAAGTGCAAGGTATGGCTTGATAATATCCACCCAGACAAGAAGCTCGTCGTCCGCGGAGCGATACCCGTCACTCCCGTCGAGATTGAGAAAAGCTGGGCCGCACACTTTATCCCCTCAAAGGGAGACCCAAACTACGCCTGGAAGGAGAGGCAGGATACGGATACATTCTTCTCGATCGCCTTCTCAATCGCGGCTGCCCGCAACTCGGAATTCCTGGACGATAATGAGAAGGCGGCAGCGCAGGAAGCCTTCGGAGAAAATTGGCAGGAGCTCTCCCTGAGACTTGCCCGCCGATGGGAGGGGCAATGAAGATCTCATTTTGTACGACCTGCAAGGGGCGCGCACATCACCTCAAAGAGACACTCCCAAAGAACCTCGAGGACAATAAAGGCCATCCTCAAATTGAATTCGTGCTTCTTGATTACAACAGCCCCGACGACCTGTCGTCGTGGGTAAGACAAAATCTTTCAATCGAGATTTCGAACGGGCGCGTCATTTACTACCAAGAAACTACTGCGGCCTTCTTTGACCCGCGGCATGCCAAAAATATCGCCCACCTTCTGGGAACCGGCGACGTTCTCGTTAACCTGGATGCAGATAACTTTACGGGGCCGGGATACGCCGGGGGACTCGCCGATGCCTTTGTCTGCCCGAATGCCTTCGTCACGTCCGTCGATGAACGGAAGAAGTACGGCGAATGGTTTGGCCTGTCGGGTCGAATCGCGCTTAAAAGGAAAGACTTTCTTCGGCTCCGTGGATATGACGAGTCACAGGTCGGATGGGGCGGCGAGGACTTAGACCTCATCCGCAGGGCACAGCATTCAGGTCTAAAGCGCATCCCTCTCCTTTGGCCAGGCGAAAGTGTCATTCGCCATAGTGATTCAGAACGGCTCCGGTATTTCAAAATCAAGGCTCCGCGGACGGTCACGAACGCGGTCAACCTGAGTGTCTCAACGAAACACCCTGACCGCCCAATCAACAGTCTTGGATATGGTCTTGGTGTGGTATACAAGAACTTTGAAAATGTACCTCAGGAGGTCGGCATAAGGTCATGATTACGGCTATGCTCACGACCTCGAGGTCGGTTAACTACTACGAGGCGACAATAAGAAGCCTCGATAGCACCGGTTTTTTTGAGTCTGGCATGGGCCCCCTTCACGTTTTCTTCGGAGGCCCAAGAGCCGGCCACATGCAGAGCCTAGAAGGGGACTTGAGGTTTGCCTTCCATTATCTCGGCGATGAGTTCGAAAAGCTTTGGCGCAATCTGGGTACCAAACCGCGATGTGCGCTCGGCCACTATAGCCTGATGAAAGGTCTTCTGGAATTGGAAGGCTGGGACGAGGCCCTCGTCATTGAAGACGACGTGGCGTTCGCCAGAGGATGGCAAAAATACCTCCGTGTTGTGCTTGACGAGATCCGGTCGGCCTACGATGATCGCTGGATGACTTCACTTTATTGTTTGAGGCCGGGGGTCCGCGAAAAGTATAATCAGCGTGTGCGCTGGTACGACACTCCGGGAGAACTGTTCTGGGGTCTCCAGGGCGTTGTCTATCCGAAGACCGTTATGGCCGAACTCGTGAATTGGGTATTCGAGAACTCCGTCAAGGCCTCTACCGATACCATCGACGGTTCTATCGGTAAATGCGGGGCAGCTAAAGGGATTCACACGGTCGTCATTGTTCCCTCACTCGTCCAGCACATGGGGCACATGACAACCGGTCAGTCCAATTATTTCCACCGCGCGAATCTTTTCCTTGACCCAGTAATAGATCCGGCATTGGGGGAGCCATGGCAAAAGTCGTAGGTCTAGCGTCCCTTTATGAGCCGCTCGAGTTTCTCGAGAATCGGATCGCCAATCTCAATCAGTGTAATATGAAGGACGTCCTTGTCCACTGGTGCGATTGTAGTTCCAATGCCACCTGGGAAAAAGTCGAGAAGATCATCCGGGAGAAGTGTCAATTCGAGTATAGAGCGGACCATCATCCTGAACGGAAGACCATCTACTGGACGTGGAACTGGATTATTGAAAATAATGCTGGCGCGAAGTACTTCACAAACATAAACGTCGACGACATTCATCATCCGGAGTACTTCCAGAAATTGGCAGCTTACCTCGACGAGCACTCCCAGATCGTAATCGTGTCCGTGCCTTGGCTCGTAACAAAACAGAAAAACCAGATCTGGCCGCCCGCCGCCCAGGGCAATACACCGCCCGATCCGAAGCGGACTCTCGGGCACTTTCCGATGTGGCGGTCTGAAACCCATCACGATGTCGGGCTCTTCGATCCTCGAATGCTAACGATCGGAGACAGCGACTTCTGGCGTCGGATCAGGATCCATAGGGGTCAGCACACAATCGCTGTCCATCCCGAGTATCTTGCTTGCTATTTGAGCCATGCAGCCAATGCTCACCATTCACTCATCGGTCCGAACGGGCAGCGAGGCGAAGGCTATGACCGGGCACTCCAGCAGGGACGGTTCCAAGTATCAACTTGGATGAGCCAAGTGGCCCAGCTTCTAGGCAAGAATCCCATTCTTTTTGAGATCGGCGGCCATCTGGGAGAGGACACTGTTCATATTCACTCTACGTTCAAGGAGATGAGCCCACGGATTTACACGTTTGAGCCGGATCCACGAAATGTGGAACACATCCGGAAAGTGGTCAAATTTCCAGATTGCATAACCTTTATCGACAAGGCCGTCGGCAATGAGAACAGACGGGCTACGTTCCATCTTTCAAGCAGGGAGGACCGCCCGTGGACCCACTCATCGTCGCTCCGGCAACCCAAGGAGCACCTCACAGTCTACCCCTGGGTCAAGTTCAATGAGACCGTTGAAGTCGATGTCGTCCGACTCGAGACGTTCTGCAAAGAGAACAACATACCGAAGATCGACTTCATCTGGGCAGATGTCCAAGGCTCCGAGAATACTATGATCGAAGGGGCAGGCAATCTCATCGACGGGGTCAGATTCATGTACCTCGAGGCCGATGACCGCGAGCTCTACGAAGGTCAGTGGCGTATATCCGAAATGGTCGAATGCCTCAGCAATTGCGGTTGGGGTGTGGCTCGGCTTCTCTCCCAAGACATCCTTTTCTACAACAAACGGTTCTTCAAAGACAACCCGATCCGATGGGAATAGAAAAAGTCACGGTGGCCATGGCTACCATCCCCAACCGCCTTGATACACTTGAGAAGGCGGTCCGAAGCCTACTTCCGCAAACTGACCGCCTTTGCGTCTATCTCAACGGGCATACCGAAATACCATCCTTTCTCAATATGTCCAAGATCGAGATAGCGACAAGTCATAATTACGGCGACCGCTCGGACGCGGGCAAGTTCTGGTGGTCCGACAAGGCAAATGGATACTACTTGAGCGCCGATGATGATCTTATCTATCCTCCCAACTACGTCGAAGCGATTATCGGGAAAATCGAACTTTATCACCGGAAGGCCGCAGTGGGCGTCTGCGGCAACCTGATTCGCCTTCCCTTCAAGAGCTATCTCTTTGATAAGGTCGGAATCAGTTTTCACACCTCGAACTCCAAGGACCAGCAGGTACACATCTTAGGGACAGGAACAACCGCCTTCCACATGGATACGATTGAACTGAACCCGCTTGATTTCAAAGGGCCAGGAATGGCCGATATATGGTTTGCAATTGCGGCCCAAAAGCAATCTGTGCCGCTTGTCTGCATCGCCCATCCCAAAGATTGGTTAGTCATGTCCTGCCCAATGCAGAGGGATTCCCTATGGGCCACACGGCGGCACTATATGCAAAAGATCGACCATGCTATACTCCAGAACATGCCTTGGCAACTTCCGGCAATGAACTTCCATGTACTCCCAAAATAAGGAAGACGATGTCGTCCTGTCATACTTCGGAGACTTCCGTGGCAGGTTTCTCGATATTGGCGCAAACGATGGGCGAACGGCCAGTAACACATACCGTTTTGCTGAACTCGGATGGAGTGGACTATGCGTCGAGCCGGGATGGCGAGTGATCGGCCAGCTCATCGAGACCTATCAGAACCATCCCGGCGTCGAGATCTTGAACGCGGCAATTGACGAGCAAGATGGCATCTCGCCCTTCTGGGATTGTCAGTTTACTGCTCTTTCGACAATGGACAAAGATCTTCAAGACCGCTATCCCAAAAGAAAAGGCGCCAAGAAGATTCACGTCGCGACCTGCACGATGGGCCATCTCCTCAAAACCTTCCCAGGGCTGTTCCACTACATCAGCATTGACGCTGAGGGATTGAGTATCCGCATTCTGAGAGCAATGCCGCTTCTGGAAATGGGGACAAAGGCAATCTGTATTGAGTGCTTCCCTCCGCACGTACGAAAGGGCGAGGACAAGGCGATTCTAGACTACTGTACTCCCTTTGGTTTCAAGGTCCTTGCGAAGACGAAGGAGAACCTTATCCTCGCCCTGTAGCAGAACTCATTTCGGATAGCTGAGTGCCATCCTCGAGATC
>Ga0209342_10000271_pt1 | contig 57789 bp, 48 predicted proteins | sample RifCSP16_2_FD_184023 | JGI IMG/M metagenome (GOLD analysis project Ga0209342, IMG submission 184023) | Soil microbial communities from Rifle, Colorado - Rifle CSP2_sed 16_2 (SPAdes) (version 2) | ecosystem: Environmental > Terrestrial > Deep subsurface > Rock core/Sediment | place: Rifle... | reverse complement strand
AACGTGTCACTGGCAGTCGTGTACTACAGCGGCAACGAGGCCGGCGGCGCTACCGTGGGCCAGCGCGACCTGCTGGATCTGGTGGCGACCTTTAACGTGAGCGACAACTTGAGTTTTGTCCTGAACTACGACAAGGCCGAGCAGGAGAAGGCATTGGCGGGCGGCCGCACCGCCAAGTGGAATGGCCTCGCCGGTTACGCGAACTACAAGCTCAGCGACGCCTGGCGCACATCGTTCCGCGCCGAGTCCTTCGATGATAAGGACGGTTTCCGTACCGGCGTAAATCTCGGTACCGGCGGCCAGAAGTGGAAGGAATACACCCTGACCCTGGCGAACACCCCGGCCAAGAACGTCGAGTTGCGCGGCGAGGTGCGGAAAGACAGCTCGAACCAATCGAGCTTCAACCAGCCGGAAGGCACCACCAAGAAAAGTCAGAATTCGTTCGGTTTGGAAGCCATCTACAAGTTCTAGTCACGGTGAGCGGGGGCGGCGTGCTGCCGCCCCCGCCAGCCCAAGAGGAGGCTACATGAAATTCGTCACTGCCATTATCAAACCCTTCAAGCTCGACGACGTGCGCGATGCGCTCGCCGGGGTCGGCGTGCAGGGCATCACCGTCACCGAGGTCAAGGGCTTCGGCCGCCAGAAGGGCCACACCGAGCTTTACCGCGGCGCGGAATACGTCGTGGATTTTCTGCCCAAGGTGAAACTCGAAGTCGCCATCGAGGCGAAACAACTCGACCGCGTGATCGAAGTGATCGTCAAGGCCGCCCGCACCGACAAGATCGGTGATGGAAAAATCTTTGTCACTGACCTCGAACAGGTCGTGCGTATCCGCACCGGTGAAACCGGCAAAGATGCGCTTTGATACAGGAGAAAATTCCATGTTTACGTCATTTAATCTGAAAAAGCTGTTCGGCGTCTTCGGCGTCGTCTTCCTGCTAACGTTGCCGTGGCTCGCCTACGCTGACGAAAAGCCCGCCACGGCAGCGGCACCGGCCGCGGCGACATCCGCCACGGCAGCGGCGCCGGCGCCGAACAAGGGCGATACGTCGTGGATGCTGACCTCCACGGCGCTGGTCCTGATGATGAGCGTGCCGGCGCTGGCGCTGTTCTACGGCGGCATGGTGCGCTCGAAGAACGCGCTCTCGGTGCTGATGCAGGTGTTCGTGGTGTTTTCGCTGATCACGGTGCTCTGGTGCGTCTACGGCTACAGTCTCGCGTTCACCGAGGGCAACGCCTTCTTCGGCGGGTTCGACCGATTGTTTCTCAAGGGCACGTTCGACTCCGCCACCGGCGCGTTTTCCATGGGCGCGACCTTCAGCAAGGCGACACCGATTCCGGAACTCGTGTTCGTGGCGTTCCAGGCGACGTTCGCGGCCATCACCTGCGCGCTGATCCTGGGCGCGTTCGTCGAGCGCGTGAAGTTTTCCGCGGTGCTCATCTTCATGGTGCTGTGGTTCACCTTCGCGTACGCGCCGATGGCGCACATGGTCTGGTTCTGGATGGGTCCGGATGCCTACACCGCCGCCAACGTCGTGGACGCCATGAACGCCAAGGCGGGCATGCTCTGGCAATGGGGCGCGCTCGACTTCGCCGGCGGCACGGTGGTGCACATCAACGCCGGTGTCGCGGGCCTGGTCGGCGCCTACCTGATTGGCAAGCGCATCGGTTTCGGCAAGGAGCACATGGCGCCGCACAACCTGACCCTGACCATGATCGGCGCCTCGCTGCTGTGGGTCGGCTGGTTCGGTTTCAACGCCGGTTCCGCGCTCGAAGCGAACAACTCGGCCGCGCTCGCCTTCATGAACACGTTCCTCGCGACCGCCTGCGCGGTGCTGGCGTGGACCTTCGGCGAGTGGATCTTCAAGAGCAAGCCCTCGCTGCTGGGCGCCGCCTCCGGCGCGGTCGCGGGCCTGGTGGCGATCACACCGGCCGCGGGCAACGTCGGCATCCCCGGCGCGTTCGTGATCGGTACCGCCGCGGGCCTCGTGTGTCTGTGGGGTGTGAACCAGCTCAAGCGCTGGCTCAAGGCCGATGACTCCCTCGACGTTTTCGGCGTGCACGCGGTCGGCGGCATTCTCGGCGCGTTGCTCACCGGCGTGTTCAACTCGCCGGACCTCGGCGGACCCGGCCTCGTCACCGACTGGGTGACCGGCCAGACTGGATACCCGGGGATCGGCGCGCAGCTCTTGATACAAGCGAAGGCCGTGGGGGTCACGATGGTCTGGACCGGAATCGTCGCGGCCATCGCCTACAAGATCGCCGACTGGACGGTGGGTCTGCGCGTCACCCCGGACGAGGAGCGCGAGGGTCTGGACACGACGTCTCACGGGGAGTCGGCGTATCGTATTTGAACAAGGGTTTCTTCCTGGGAATTTCACGGGCGCCTTGGGCGCCCGTTTTTTTGACTAGAACTTATCTCAAAATGCTTTCATCCGCAGATTAACGCAGATTTATTTTTAGGATGAACGCAGATAAAGCATAACTCCTATCACTTAATCTGCGTTTATCTTCTTCATCATCCGCGTTGATCTGCGGTTTAAGATATTTTGAGATAAGTTCTACAGGGTTACGGCCGCCCGGGTCGGCAGATGCCAGGGTTTGCCGTTGACCAGCATCTGACCCTGGCGGATGGTCAGGGTCAATTTATAGGCCCCGTTTTCCTCGACAAGATGGCGCGTGAATTCGTTGTGTGCGAGGTAGCGGGGAAATACCCGGTCGACGATCTCGGCCATCTTCTCCGGGTCGAGTTTGGCCATTTCCTCTTCACTCAAGGCGCCGCCCTCGCGGTAGGCTTCGATGTCATGGCGGATCTGCGGGGCGAGCAGTTTTTTGACCACCGTTGCCGGAATGGAAATCTCGACGTCACCCGCCAGCGATGTCACCAGCTTCATGGGGTTCTGGGTGAGGTCGGTCTTGCGCCCGTCGAGCACGAATTTGGCGCGACCACCGATCTCGCCTGCGGGGGTTTTGAAGCTCAGGCGGGTGATTTCCAGTTCCGGCGCCTTTTTGGCCAGCGTGCCAATCAGTTCCATGGCCTTCCCCGCCACCATCATGGCCGCCTGGGGGGCCGGCAGCTTGCCGCGATAGATGCCATCGACCTCGTTTTTGAATTTCATCAGCGCGCCCGCATCGAGATGGCGTATTTCCATGACCAGCTGGCCGGGACCGAAGCGCTCATCCCGCGTGCGTGCTTCACCGAGCTGGTAACGGATGATCATATTGACGTTGTCACCCGCGGGCCGCGCCGAGGTGGAGACCTCCAGCTCTTGCAGGCTGACGCGCTCGGTGGCGCTGCCGAATTCGAGTTGCCCGGCGGACACGGCGGCGTCGCCAAAGAAATAACCGGCGGTCCCTTCGTGCATGTCGGAACGCAGGGATAGATTGGATAAACTGAGCTCGCCCTGTTTTCCCGGCGTGGCCAGGGTCAATGCCGGCAGCTGTGCTTCGAGCCGGATTTTTTTCCATTCGCGGTCGAACGTCACGTCCATACCCATCCCGCGCCAGTCGACAAGCTGACCCTGCGCGCCGGTTTTCTTGACGGGCGGCATCTCGGCGTGCACGCTGCCGGCGCCGTTGAAATGAAAGGTGGTGGCGGCGCTCAGGGACGGCAGGGCGGAAGCGTTTTCTTTACCGGGTGCGCCAAGGTGGATTTGACTCGTGATATGCGCCTGCGCGAGGCGCCATTTCCCCTCCATCACCCGGTCCAGGGGGAGCGGTCCGTGATGGATGCGATGGTTCGCGACAATTTCAAAGGACGCTTCCGGGTGGCGGATGACGGTTTCGGCGGTGGAACTCAGCCAGCCACGCTCGTAGTTTTTGCCCGTGAACCGTAGCCCGCTGTTGCGCGACAGTTGATCGAGCATGGCCGTGTAGGTTTTTTCCGTCTCCAGTCCGAACCAGAAGGGCAGCGCCAGGGCGATCGGCACCAGCGTCACCGCAAGCGTGAGAACGGTGGCGAGAACAATTTTCTTCATCGGTGAATCTTCAGGCGATGTCGGCGGCGCACGGTGGTGCGGGCGCCCTCACGAGACTGTGACGGTCTGGCAGCGTCAGAATTTTTTGTGGGTGCCGTCGCAGCGGGGTTTTTGCGCGGAGTGCTTGCAGCCGCACAGGGCCACCTGAGTCGCCTCGGCCAGTTCGAACTTCACCGGTTCGATGCCGCTGCCCTTGTGCGAGCCGTCGCAGAAAGGCTGGGTCTTGGACTGGCCGCAGGCGCACCACCAGTAGGCGCCGGGCTTGAGGTCGAGCACGTAAGGGCCTTTCTGGGCGATTTTGGGTTCCATGGCGATCCTGAATATGGGGGAAGGATTTTCGGGGGTTTGTCTGGTTATGAGTATATACGCCGAACGGAACCCCTGTTCAATCAAACCAGGCGGACAAGGTCTCGGCCTTAACGTCACCGCAGGAATTCAGGACGGGCGCGTGCCGCCGCGTGAATGTCGTGATTGTAATAACGGGTGGCAAACGTTTTCTCAGCGGAGGCTTTGGCGCGGAATTCCGCCACCGATCCGTCCTTGCCTGCCATCGTGGCGCTCCACCAGCCGGAGGGATAGGTGCACTGCGGAAAAAACAGCGTCGCGACATCGCGAAAACCCGCGGCCTTGAAGGATTTTTGCGTGGAGCGGATCAGCTCGGCATGGAACAGCGGCGACTCGCTCTGGCCGACGACGACACCGTGCGGCCGCAGCGCCCGGAAACAGTTTTTATAAAAGGCCTCTGAGAAAAGGCCCGCCGCCGGTCCCACCGGGTCAGTCGAATCGATGATGATGACGTCGTAGGTTTCGGGTTTGGCGTCCGCCACCCATTTAATCCCGTCGGCAAAGTGCAGCCGCGCGCGCGGATCCATGTTCGATTCGCACAACTCGGGAAAGAATTTTTCCGACACGCGCGTGACGCGTTCGTCGAGCTCGACCTGCTCGGCCAGTTCCACGGACGCATGCTTCAGGACTTCATGCAGCGTGCCGCAGTCGCCGCCGCCGATGACCAGCACCCGTTTCGGATCGGGATGGGTGAACAGCGCCGGGTGCGACATCATCTCGTGATACACGAAATTGTCGCGGTCGGTGACCATCACCAGACCGTCGAGCGTCATGAGCGTGCCGAAGGTTTCGGTCTCGTAGATCTCGATGCGCTGGTAGGTGCTTTGTTCGTCATGCACCTTGCTGTTGATCTTGAGCGAGATGGCCGAACCCTGGCCGGCCCATTCCTCGGTGTACCAGTTTTTGTCTAAGGTCATGAGTAGCAAGTAGCAAGTTTCAAGTTGCAAGATTGTAATATCTACCGCTAACTACTTGCCACTTGTTACTTGCTACTTGATACTTCGTTCCATGATCGGCTGGTCCATACAAAAGGCACGCGACACCTACAACATCGCCCACTGGAGCGGCGGCTACTTCGACATCAACGGCAAGGGCCACCTCGTCTGCCGCCCGGACGCCCGTATCGAGCATCCCGGCATCGATATGTTCGAACTTTCCCGCGAGATCAAGGCCGTGGGCCTGTCGCTGCCGGTGCTGGTGCGCTTCTCCGACATCCTGCGCCACCGCGTCGAGACCCTGTGCGGCGCCTTCGACCGCGCGATGCAGGCCGACGCTTACCGCGGCCACTACACCTCGGTCTACCCGATCAAGGTCAACCAGCAGAAAAGCGTGGTCGAGAAAATCCTCGCGCGCGACGACGGCCGCGTCGGGCTCGAGGCCGGCTCCAAGCCCGAGCTGCTGGCGGTGCTGGCGCTGTCGCGCCAGGACGGCGGCGTGGTGGTGTGCAACGGCTACAAGGACCGCGAGTACATCCGCCTCGCCCTAATCGGCAAGGAGCTGGGGCATCGCGTGTACATTGTCGTGGAAAAGCCCTCGGAACTCGATCTCGTCATCCAGGAATCCAAAAATCTGGGCGTGACGCCGCTGATCGGGCTGCGCATGCGGCTGGCCTCGATCGGCGCCGGCAAATGGCAAAACACCGGCGGCGAAAAATCCAAGTTCGGCCTGTCGGCCTCGCAGGTGCTGGACGCCATCGCGCGCCTGCGCGCGGCGAACCTGCTGCCTTCGCTTCAGATGATGCACTTTCACATGGGTTCGCAGATCGCCAACATCCAGGACATTCAACTCGGCATGCGCGAGGCGGCGCGCTACTATGCCGAGTTCCGCGCCAACGGCGCCGACATCAAGGTGCTTAACGTCGGTGGCGGGCTGGGCGTGGATTACGAAGGCACGCGCTCGCGCAGTTTCTGTTCCATGAACTACAGCGTCGAGGAGTACGCGCACAACATCGTGCACGCGCTCACCAAAATCTGCGCCGAGAAGAAGTTGTCCCATCCCGACATCGTGACCGAATCGGGCCGCGCCATGACCGCGCACCATGCGGTGCTGGTGACCAACGTGGTGGACACCGAATCCGCCCCGGGCGCGGATTCGGTGCCGAAGGCGACGGACAACGAACCCGCGATCATCCGCGACCTGTGGCAGACGTTCGCGACACTTTCAGACCGCTCCATCGTCGAGGCCTATCACGACGCCGCCTACCGCCTGACCGAAGCCCAAGGCATGTTCAGTCACGGGGTGCTGACGCTGGCGCAGCGGGCGCGCGCCGAGCAGATTTATTTCGCCATCTGCTGGAAGGTGCGCGAGCTGTTGCAGCCCGCGAGCCGCACGCACCGCGAGATTCTCGACGAGCTGAACGAGAAGCTCGCGGACAAGTATTTCTGCAATTTCTCCCTGTTCCAGTCCATGCCCGACGCCTGGGCCATCGATCAGATTTTTCCGGTGGCGCCGCTCAATCGCCTGAACGAGCCGCCCACGCGCCGCGCGGTGCTGCAGGACATCACCTGCGATTCGGACGGGCGCCTGGACCTGTACGTGGACGGCGAGGGCATCGACTCGACGCTGCCGCTGCATCCGCTGCGCGAAAACGAACCCTATTTACTGGGAATTTTTCTTGTCGGCGCTTACCAGGAGATTCTCGGCGACATGCACAACCTGTTCGGCGATACCGATTCGATTCACGTCGAGCTGAAGCCGGACGGCGGCTATCAGTTGTCACAACCGCAGCAGGGAGACACGGTGGATTCGGTGCTGCGTTACGTCCATTTCAATGCCGACGATCTGCTCGCGTCCTACCGCGCGAAGATCGAGCGCGCTACTTCGATCAGCGCGAAAAACCGCGACACCTATCTCGCCGAGCTGTCGGAAGGATTAAAGGGATATACGTATCTGGAGGATTAAAGCGGTTTCCTACTCGGTATGCGTGTGAACCTCAGATCGGGGCGGGAATGAGCAATCGAGCCTGACACTGTTGACTCTCCAGGTTTCGCCACATACCTCATCAGCGGAATATGAACCGGCATCCCTCCCGGATTCCGCTTCACTCCATCTGGGCTACGATTTCTTGTGATCGGCTCACTTTGAGTACGGGCCCAAGAAACGGCTGCCATTGAAGTGGATAAGATGCGTCGGTGCGTCGGCGCTCCACACTTCTGTTTCCCACGCAATCATGGATAGATATTTCCGCATGACTTCGCCACGGCTTGGGAAGGCTGTGACATAAACGAGCCCTGCGGTCGAGTTACTGAACAACTCGGATAACTCGGTATGTCTGCGCCCATCTACCGGTCCACTGCTTGTTACTGCCTCGGCCAGAATCAACCAATTCTTCTCGCGGAAATAAATCACCACGTCCGGCATTTTTCCGTGCTGGCCGACGCCGACACGTAGTGACTTGAGAAGGGCTCGATCAAAGTATCCCCATTTGCTGCCTGTGTCACCCACGTATATGAGCTCGCCATTCGGAACAAAGCGAGGCGAGAACTCTTCGAGACTCGCGCGAATGAGTTCGGAATGTTCACCTGCGCTCAGGGTGATGGTCTCTCCGTCTTTGATCCGGACGGGGATTCTGGCCATGTCGCGATGGCGCGCATATTTATCGGCCAGCGTCTGATGCCCGGAAGAGATAAAGGGGATAAGAGATAAAGGGGACGCTACCCTTTCTTCCTGATTGAACCAGGCGCTCTATTTCGCCTGCTTCAGTCGCGCGAGTAACTGCGTCTTCATCGTGTCGGGCATGCCGAGAAAGTTGGTCTTCACCATCCCGAGCAAGGCCTGCTTGTTGTCCTTGTCCCAGCCGCGAAATTCGGCGGCCATGGTTTCGACGTATTCGCTGCGCTCCGCTTCGGGCATCTTCGCGAACGTGGCGCGCGCTTCGTCGAGATTTTTCTGCATGTCGCGCATCGAACCCAGCATCATGCGCAGTACCCCGCCGCCCATGGGCGAGTCCGAGGCCTGCTGCAGCACCGTCTTCAATTCTCCCGGTTTGCACTGGGGCGCGGCGGAAGGCATCGCGGTCGCCATCCGTTCCAGCAGCGTAGCGAGTTCATCGACTTCGGCACTGGTCAGCGGCGGGCTATCCTGCATGGCCTGCATGGCCGTCGCCATGTCCGGCACGGCGCCCGGCGACCCGGGACTTTCTTTGTCCTGAACGTCAGCGCCGTGCTCTGCTTGTTCTTTCGCCATCATCGCCTGAGCCTGCGCCATCTGCTCTTTCATCATCCCTTCCATGCCCGGCGGTATAGCCATGCCGCCGCCCACACCGGGCATGGAAGGGAGCGTGCCTTTAGCCGCGCCGGCAGCACCCGAGAGAGGCATCTTGCCCGCGCCCCGCATCGACGAAAGGCCAGGCATTGCCCCGCGCCCGCCCAGCATGCCGGCTAACCCGCCCGCGCCTGGGCCTGCGATCGGCAAGCCGCACGGTCCGGCACTCGCGAGCATTTTGTCAATCTGTCCTTCGACGAAGCTCCTGACGATGCCCTTCACGAGGTCCTTGGCGATGAACGCGAGCGGCCCGATGGCCTGGGCAGGAAGGGAGAGCAAGGTCACCCACAGGAAGTATCCGGCAATGCGCTTCATGGTTCCTCCTCAGCGGACTTTGTGAAGGACGCGGCATTATCGGTGTAGTTAGGATGGCGCGTCGAATTTCCCAGTATACAGAGCGACGCGAAAAATAGCGGTGGACGGCCGTACCGTCCGGGAAACAGGCCGCCATTTCAACGAAATCGACAGGGCCAGACTTAAGCAATTATCCCGCCTCGCCCTTTTTGACTTTCAACCGAATCGCCTTGATGCCCAGCTTCTGTAACTGGACGGCGGTGGCGTCGAGCTGCTCGATTTTTTCGTAGGGGCCGAGGCGCACGCGGTGATACTCGCCCTTGCCCTCGATGGTGATTTTCTGGATCTGCGCCACCAAGCCCGATAGCGCGAGCTTGGCCTTCATCTGATCGGCTTCTTCAAAACCCGCGAAGGAACCTGCTTGCAGGATGTAACTGACACCCTCTTCCGGTTTAGCCTTGGCGGCCTTGGTCTTGCTGCGCCACTCCGGTAGCACGGTCTCGGTTTCCGGGAGAATGGTGTAGAAATCGAATTTCGGCTTGGGGAGTTTCGCCGGTTCCGGTTCTTTTTTGACGGCAACTTTTTGCGCCGGTTTGCTGAAACTGGAAAACAGATTCGCCAATCCGCCGCGGCCGTCGCCACGATGCGAATACATCTGCCACAGCATCACGCCGGCCACGCCGATGCCGATGCCGACTACAAGCAGCAGCCAGCCGGGTTTGCGAAAACGGCTTCTCGAAGATCTTCGGCGCGCCTGTGCCATGAAAGCTATTTAGCCACAGAGTGCACAGAGAACACAGAGGGATATGGGGAAAAAATCATTTCCATTTTATAGCTGTGATTTTCTCGGTGTCCTCTGTGATCTCTGTGGCAGGTTTTACATACTTTCCGGGGCCGACACACCCAGCAGTTTCAGTCCGTTCGCAATCACCTGACGCGTGGCCACGATCAGGTTGAGGCGTGCATCGCGCACCGCGGCGTCCTCGACCAGAAAGGTATGCGCGCCGTAATAGGTATGAAAGTCATAGGCGAGTTCGCGCAGGTAGTACGCCAGCTGATGCGGCTCGTGGACCTGTGCCGCCGCTTCCAGCACTTCCGGATAGCGCGCCAGCCGCTGAATCAGCGCCAGCTCATGCGGTTCCGTCAGGCGCGCCAGGTGGCGGTCGCCGTTCGCCGGATCGTGACGGAAGCCTTTTTCCTTCATCTGCCGGAAAACACTGTAGATGCGCGCATGCGCATACTGCACGTAAAACACCGGATTATCGTTGGACTGTGACTTGGCCAGATCGAGGTCGAAGTCCATGTGCTGCTCGCACCTGCGCAGCACGTAGAAAAACCGCGCGGCGTCATTGCCGACCTCGCGCCGCAGCTCGCGCAGCGTGACGAACTCGCCGCTGCGGGTGGACATCTGCATGCGTTCGCCGCCTTTATAAAGGATGGCGAATTGCACCAGCAGCACGTGCAGCCGCTCCGGATCGTCACCGATGGCGGCGAGCGCCGCCTTGACGCGCGGGACGTAACCGTGGTGATCCGCGCCCCAGATGTCGATCACCTGGTCGTAGCCGCGCTCGAGCTTGTCCATGTGGTAGGCGATGTCGTGGGCGAAATAGGTCTTCTGGCCGTTCTCGCGCACCACGACGCGGTCTTTTTCATCGCCGTAGTCGGTGGAGCGGAACCACAGCGCGCCCTCTTTTTCGTACACGTGGCCGGATTTCTTCAGTCGCTCGATGGCGCGTTCGGCGGCGGTCGCTCCCGACGTCCTGTCTCCCGCGACACTTGCACTTCCCTGTGTATCGCCGGGTTCTATTAGTGAACGCTCGGAAAACCACTGATCGTAAGTGACGCCGAACTCTTCCAGGTCCTGGCGGATGTCGTCGAGGATGACCTGAAGCCCGAGGTCGAAGACCTTGCGATAAGCCGCGGTACCGAGCAGGGATTTGGCGCGCTCGATCAGCGCGTCGATATGGGTTTCCTTGTCGCCGCCTTGGGGTTCGTCGGGTGGAATGTTTTCAAATATTTTGGCGGACGCGTGACGATACTTGTCGCCATTCTCCCGGTGCAGGGTCGCGCCGATGTCGTAGACATAATCGCCCTTGTAGCCGTTCACCGGGAAGTCAAACCTCTCTCCGCACAGTTCCAGGTAGCGCAGCCACACGCTGGTGGCGAGGATGTCCATCTGCCGGCCGGCATCGTTGATGTAGTACTCGCGGTGCACCTGGAAGCCGACGGCATCGAGCAGGTTCGCCAGCGTCGCTCCATAGGCCGCGCCACGCCCGTGGCCGACGTGCAATGGGCCGGTGGGATTGGCCGATACAAATTCCACCTGCACCTTGCGCCCCGCGCCCATTTGACTGCGGCCGAAGGTCTCGCGCTTTTCAAGAATTTCACGCACCACGGTGTGATAGGCATCGGCGCTCAGGAAAAAATTGATGAATCCCGGACCGGCGATTTCGACCTTGACGATCTTTTCAGACGCGGGCAAGGCCTTGACGATTTTTTCGGCCAGTTCGCGCGGTTTGACGCGCGCGTGCTTGGCGAGCACCAAGGCGATGTTGCACGCGAAGTCGCCGTGCCCCTTGGTCTTGGTGTGATCAATGGTGATGGTCGCGCCGTGGTTCAGCGGCAGCGCGCCGGTGGCCTCGAGGCCGGCGAGCGCTGAGGCGATCAGATTTTCGATGTGGTGCTTCAAGGGATGTCCGAAATTGTTTGTAGTCTCTGCGTCTGGCATTTAGCCCTCACCCCTTGCCCTCTCCCGCGTTTGCGGGAGAGGGGGAGTCGGTTGGCTTCAAGCCGGTAATCTTATTTCGGCTTGAAGCCAGAGACATTGACCGGACGCCGATTCTACCGGCCCGGCGGGGGCGCGAGAAGCCGTGACCGGTTACGGTTCGGCCGCCTCACTCATCAGATTTTCCACTTCCCGCAGATTGGCCCGTTTCATCGGCTTGCCATCCACCGGGCTCAACGGCGGTTCGCGCGCCTCACGCCGGTCGAATATGCACAGTTCAATCGGAACATTATCGGCGGTGAAGCGGTATGCCGGGAACGATTCCTGGCGGTCGCCGCCAAAGCGCAGGCGGCGGTCCGTCTGTTCGTAAGGGATGCTGTGCTCCTGCAACCAGAAACCTATTTCCTCCGAAAAGTCAGCGGTGAGATGGATCTCAATCGCGCTGGCCGAGGTGACGGTCCCGCTCAATACCGGTCCCACCAGACGCGGATCGAACTTGGACAGAAAGCGCATGGCCTCGGCGGCGAGTTCGCGCAGCCGGCGTACACTTTGGGTGAGACGTCCTCCATGAAACAGCCGCAGGTATTCCTGCAACGCGGAATCCACCTCGTCATTGCCCGGCAGATGCTTGGTCTCGGGCAGCCCCAGGCGCGCCGCCGCCTTGCGCTTGGCGGTCTGGAAATCGCGCACGCCCTCCTCCGCCATGATGCGCGCGGCATCTGTCGCGATGTGCTGGCGCAGCTCATCTGAGCCCGGCGAGTTTGGTTTGGGTCGGTGCCCGACCTGGGAAGAGCGGGGTTTGCGGCGCATCAGAAAAGTTTCTCGCGCACGTTTTCCGGCACCTTTTCCGGCCCGGCCTCCGGGTTCGTTTCACCCTCGATGCCGGGGAGATTTTGCGGCGTTTCCGTGCCCTGGATGAAATATTCCTCCATGGCTTGCGGATCGTCGGGCGTGGTGGGCTTTCCGGTTTCGCTGTTGATGAGGATGCGCACGATGCTCGCCGGCGGTACCAGCGGCTTTTCGGGAACGCCCTCGAGCGCCGTGCGCATGAAGTCGATCCAGACCGGCAGCGCCGTGCGCCCGCCGGTCTCGCCGCGGCCAAGCGACACCGGCTGGTCGAAGCCGACCCAGGCCGTCGCCACCACCTCGCTGTTGAAACCCGAAAACCAGGCGTCGCGATAATCGTTGGTGGTCCCGGTCTTGCCGGCCAGATCCTTGCGTCCCAGGACCAGCGCGCCGCGGCCGGTGCCGGCGCGGATGACATCCTGCATCATGCTGGCCATGAGGAAGCTGACCTCGGGGCTCAGCACGCGCGGCGCGTAAGCCGGCTTGTCCTTGTCCGTGGCGGCACCCGTTGTTACGGCGGCGGTCGGATTCCCCTGCGCATCGCATTCAAGGCAGATGATCGCCGGTTTTGCCTGTTCCAGGACATTGTGGTTGGCGTCCTCGACGCGCGCGATGAAGTACGGGGTAACGCGGTAGCCGCCATTGGCGAACACGGCAAACGCGTTGACCATTTGCATGGGCGTGGCCGAGGCGGTGCCCAGCGCCAGCGACAGGTTGCGCGGCAGTTTCGCGGTATCGAACCCGAAACGCTCCATGTATTCGACGGTGTAGGAAACGCCGATGGCGCGCAGCAGGCGCACGGAAACCAGGTTGAGCGATTGGGCCAGCGCCTTGCGCAGCCGTGTCGGGCCGAAGAATTTTTTGCTGTAATCCTCGGGCCGCCATTCTTCCTCGGGAGAGTCGCCGTCCATCACGATCGGCGCGCCGCTGACCGTGCTGGCGGCGGTGAAACCCTTGTCCAGCGCGGCGCTGAAAATAAAAGGCTTGATGCTCGAACCGGGTTGGCGCTCCGCCTGGGTCACGCGGTTGAAGCTGCTTTGGTAAAAATCGAAACCGCCGGTGAGCGCGAGCACGGCGCCGTCGCTCGGGCGCAGGGCGACGAGCCCGCCGGCCACTTCCGGAATCTGCGCCAGACGCCACGCTCCGGTTTCCTGCAGCTGTTGCGGGTCTTCGACGGCTTCGAGATAAATGATGTCACCCGGTTTGACCGCGTCGTCGGCATTCCTGGGGACGTTACCCAGGGTGTTTTCGTCAATGTAACGCCGGGCCCAGGACAAGCCTCCCCAGCCGAGTTCGACCGTGGCGCCGTCCTGGGTGTAGACCTGCGCGCTTTTTTCCTCGACCTTGAGCACCACGCCCGGCAACAGATCGCCCACGATGCGGTAATCCTTGAGGGCGTCGTCGAGATTCTCGGCGTCGGGTTTTCCGCGGATCGACACGTGGCCGGCCGGCCCGCGGTAACCGTGCCGGTGTTCGTAATCCAGCAAACCGGCGCGCAGCGCCCTGACCGCGGCCTGCTGGTGTTTGGCGTTGAGCGTGGTGTAGACGTGAAAGCCGCCGGCGTAGGTTTTCTCGTCATAGGACTGAATCATGTACTGGCGTACCAGTTCGGCGACGTAAGGCGCTGCGGTGTCTGACTTGAGGGCATGTTTGGCGGCGGCCAGGGGTGATTTGACCGCGTCGGTGTAGGCAGCCTCGTCGATGAAATCAAGATTCAGCATCTGCTTCAGGATGGTATTGCGTCGTTCGAGGGCGTTGTCAGGATTGGTCAGAGGGTTGTCCCGCGACGGCGCCTTGGGTAGCCCGGCGAGCATCGCCATCTCCGGCAGAGTCAGCTGCGGGAGATTCTTGCCGTAATAAATCTGGGCGGCCGCCGCGAAGCCGTAGGAGCGGTGCCCGAGGAATATCTTGTTGAAGTAGAGCTCGAGAATCTGCTGCTTGCTCAACTCACGCTCGATCTTGAAGGCCAGCAGGACTTCCTTGATTTTGCGTGTGTAGGTTTTTTCGGGGCTGAGAAAAAAGTTGCGCGCCACCTGCATGGTAATGGTGCTGGCTCCCTGTGACGTCGACTGGGTGCGCAGGTTGTGCCACGCGGCGCGCAGGATGCCGACGAAGTCCACGCCATGGTGATAAAAGAAGGAGCGGTCTTCGGCGGCCAGTACCGCCTTGATGAGCATGTCCGGCACCTCTTCGATTCTTACCGGAATGCGTTTTTCCTCGCCGAATTCGGCGATCAATTCTCCGTCAGCGGTGTAAACCCGCATGGGCACTTTCAGCTGCGCCCCCGACAAGTCTTCGAGTGACGGCAGCGTGGGTGTCAGGATGAGCGCGATCAGGGTGAGTATCACCACCCCGCTCGCCAGCAGTCCAAAAAGTCCGACGAGCGCCAGTTGCCAACGCTGGGTAGGCAAGTGCTGGCGGGTCCAGCGGGAGAAAGAGCTCCCAGAATCATTCATAGTGGGCAAGACTTGTGGAAATTTGTGTCAGGGAGCGTCCGGAATCCGGCGCGTCGCAGAGTATAAACCACAGTCTGTCAGACACGGTATTTATGCACGCGTGGCCCCGTTTCCCGGTAAAAATCTGCTGAAAAACCCATAAAACGCGGCAAATTCAACAATTTGTCATTTCTGAATTCTATGGTCTATATTTGGTTTTAGCATTTAATCTACATTTAGATGTATCAATCATAACCCATGGATTTAGAGAGGAAAATAAAGTGAGCGCACTCGCGGGATTATTTTCCAAGAAGAAGCTGCCACTGATAGGGATCGACATCAGCTCCTCCGCCGTCAAGGTGCTCGAGCTGAGCAAAAACGGCGAGCATCTGCGCGTCGAGCGCTACGCGGTGGAACCCCTCCCCCAGAATGCGGTGGTCGAGCACGCGATCACGGAAGTCGAACAGGTGGCGCAGGTGGTGGAGCGCGCCGTCAAGAAATCCGGCACCAAGGTCAGGCACGCCGCGGTCGCGGTGCCGGCGGCGCACGTCATCACCAAGACCATCAAGATGGCAGCCAGCCTGAGCGATCAGGATCGCCAGACACAGGTGGAGATGGAAGCGGATCATTACATTCCCTATCCACTGAACGAAATTAATCTCGATTTCCAGGTTCTGGGCCCGTCGGGAAACAACCCGGAAGAAGTGGACGTGCTGATGGCCGCCTGCCGCAAGGAAATCGTGGACGATTATCTCGCCGTCATTCAGCGGCCGGGCCTGACACCCATGGTCGTGGATGTCGAAACCTATGCCATGGAGAATGCCTTTTCTCTCATCACCAGCCACATGCCCGGCGGTGGCATGGAAAAGACCATCGCCGTGCTGGATATCGGCGCCACGGCGACCACCATCAACGTGGTGCATAACAACCGCTCGGTGTACACCCGCGATCATGCCTTCGGCGGCCGGCAGCTGACGGAAGAGATTCAGCGTCGCTATGGCCTCTCTTATGAAGAGGCGGGACTGGCCAAGAAACAGGGTGGCCTGCCGGACAACTACCAGACCGATGTGCTGCGGCCTTTCATGGAGGCCATGTGCCAGGAAATCATGCGCGCCTTGCAGTTCTTCTACTCCTCGACGCCGTTCAACAGCGTGGATCAATTGCTGTTGGCGGGCGGTTGTGGGCAGATCGCGGGCATCGATGAACTCGTGGCGGCCCGCATCGGCGTGCCGGCGATGGTGGCCAATCCCTTCGCGAGCATGTCACTGGCCTCGCGCATCAAGCCGCAACATCTGTCCAATGACGCGCCCTCGCTCATGATCAGCTGCGGACTCGCCATGCGGAGCTTTGACGAATGACCACGCGCGTTAACCTTTTACCGTGGCGCGAAATGCGCCGCAAGGAGCAGGATCGTCAGCTGCTGACGATCGCCGTGGGTGCGTGGATCCTGATGGGCGTAATCATCTTCTATGCCCACGTGCACGTGACCGCGCTGATCGAAAACCAGAACAAGCGCAATGAATTCATGAACGGGGAGATTGCCAAGGTCGAGAAGGAAATCAAGGAGATCGCCGAACTGAAAAAGAAACGCGCGGACCTGATCGCGCGCATGAACGTGATTTATCAATTACAGGGAGACCGCACCCAGGTGGTGCATCTTTTCGACGAGCTGGCGCGCAAGCTGCCGGACGGCGTCTATCTCGCGTCCCTGAAGCACTCGGCCAGCACCATCGCACTGCAGGGCGTGGCCCAGTCGAACGCCCGCGTTTCGGCGCTTATGCGTAACCTGGCCGCCTCGGACTGGTTCACCGAACCGGAACTCGAAGTGATCACCGTCAAGGCCAAGGGAAGCGAGCGCGTGAGCGAGTTCTCGCTCAAGGTCAAGCAGGCCGCCAAGCAGCGGAAAAATATCGAGGATACCGGCACATGACGCTGGACGACCTGAAAAATATCGACGTCAACAATTTTGGTTCCTGGCCGGTACCGATCAAGATCGGCGGCATCCTGGTGGTGTGCGTGGCTATTCTTTTCGCCGGTTTCTGGTTTCTCATCCAGAGTGAACTCGAAGAGTATGATGGGGCACAAAAGCAGGAAGCCAGCCTGCGCGAGACCTACATGAACAAGAAAGGCCTGGCGATCAATCTGCCAGCCTACAAGGAACAAATGGACGAAATGGAGCAGACCTTCGGCAGCCTGCTGCGGCAGTTGCCCAACACCACGGAGGTTCCTGATCTGCTGGTAGATATCACCCAGGCCGGTCTGGGCCGTGGGCTGGAATTCGCGCTGTTCCGTCCGGAGAAGGAACAGCCCAAGGATTTCTATGCCGAGATGCCGATCAGCGTCGAGGTGCGGGGCAGCTATCATGAGCTGGCACAGTTCGTTAGCGACGTCGCCGCGCTTCCCCGCATCGTGACTTTTGGCGACATCAATATCGTTGCGACTGGAAAGGACAACAAGCTGACCATGTCGGCCAAGGCCAAGACGTATCGCTATCTTGAGGAAGGTGGCGCCGCGAAACCGGACAAGGTCAAGCCCCGGGAGCGGAGGGGATAGCCATGAAACCGGTAATACCACTACTCATGGCGAGCCTGTTTTGTGTAACGCTGAGCGCTTGCAGCAGCGATGGCTTGGAAGACTTGCGCGAGTTCGTCAATAACGCCTATGCCGACAAGAAACCGAAGGTGGAGCCGCTGCCGGAAATCAAAATGCAGGAAACGTTTATTTATAACGCGACGAACCTGACCGATCCATTCGCCGCTTTCAATCTTATGCCCCAGGGCCAGAAAAGTGCCAGCGGCCCGCGACCGGATCCGAACCGCCGCAAGGAACCGCTGGAGGACTATCCGCTGGACTCGCTGAAAATGGTGGGTACCCTCAGTCGCGGCAAACAGGCGTGGGCCGTCATTCAGGCGCCGGACGGGACTGTTCACCGCACGCAGGTCGGCGATCACCTGGGGCAGAACTCCGGCATGATCAACAAGATTACCGAGGAAAAAGTCGATCTGATCGAATTGATACAGGGAACCATGGGCGATTGGGTCGAACGTGAAGCCAACCTGACATTGTTGGAATGAACTGGACGAACAAAGGCGGGATGATATGAATGACAAGACGAGCGAAGCAGGGCTACCTATAGTGAAACAGCAAACTCGAATCTTGCGCAGGGTGGCGCTCGCGTCCGGCCGATGCCTGGCGTTTCTGGTCGCCACGGCCGGGATGACCGCCAGTACCTACGGCGCGGAAATCCAGTCCATCGCCTGGGAGCCGGGCAGCGAAACACCGGTGTTGCAAGTGCGTGCCGCCGGTGAGGCTTCGTTCACCACCCAGGTGCTGGAAGACGGCCAGCGCTTGCGCATCAGCTTCCCGGACAGCAGCATGGGGCCGTCGCTCGCCGAGCTTCAGGGTCTGGACAAGGTGAAGGGCGCATATCCCTATCTTGCCGACAACGGCACGGCCGTCGTGGTGGATCTGCTGATGAATGAGCCCGGCCAGCTCGACGTGCAGAAAGCCGAATACGGATACCGCGTAGCAGCCTCCACGACGGCGCCAGCCGCGGCTGCCGTCGAGCTCCCGCCCGCCGCGCTTGCCCCGACCGTTGCGGTGGAAACGCCGGTTAAGGCCGAGGCGCCCGCCGTGGAAAAACCGGCCGCTGCCGAGCCGCCGCCCGCCGCGCCGGTCGCGGAAGAGAAAAATTCCATTGAGGATATCGTCTACGCCAAGCTGCCCGGCGACCGGATCCAGATTACCTTCAAGATGACCAAGGCGCCCGCGGAACCGAACGCCTTTACCATCACCAATCCGGCGCGGATATCGCTGGATTTCCCGAACACCCGTGTCGGGTTCGCCAAGAAAAGTCTGGCGGTCAAGGAAGCAGCGGTGACCAATGTGACCGCGATCGAAGCGGATGACCGCTCACGCGTGGTGTTGAGCCTGATCAAGCCGGTCGCGTATTCCACGAACATCGAGGGCAACGATTTCATCGTGACCGTGGAGGCGCCCGTCAGCGCCATCGCCGGGGCGGTGGAACCCAAGACCACGCATTTTGCCAGCACCCGCAAAACCGGCAAGTACAGCTTGAAGGGTATCGATTTCCGTCGCGGGCCCCAAGGCGATGGCAAGATCATCATCAGCCTTTCCGATCCCGCCGTGGGTATCGATATCCGCGAGCAGGCCGGCGAGATCATGTTGGACTTTCTGAATACCTCGGCATCCGCCGAGCTGCAACGCCGGCTCGATGTGGTGGATTTTGCTACACCGGTGCAGACCATTGACACCATCGCGCAAGGCAAGAACACGCGCATGATTATCACGCCCAAGGGCAGGTACGAGCACCTGGCGTACCAGACCGGCAATATCTTCACCGTCAGCATCAAACCGGTGATCGAAAAACCGGACGAGAAAAAAGTGGACGAGTTCGGTTATTCCGGGGAAAAGCTGTCGCTCAATTTTCAGAACATCGAGGCGCGCGCCGCGCTGCAGGTCTTGGCGGACTTCACCGGTCTCAATTTCGTCGTCAGCGATACCGTCAAGGGATCCCTGACGTTGCGCCTGAAGGACGTGCCGTGGGATCAGGCGCTCGATCTCATTCTCGATAGCAAAAACCTGGCGATGCGCCGCAAGGGCAACGTGATCACGGTCGCGCCCGCGCCCGAGGTGGCGGCCAAGGAAAAGGCCAATCTGGAGTCGACCAAGGCGGTGATCGATCTCGAGCCGCTGGTGTCGGAACTCGTCCAGATCAATTACGCCAAGGCCGACGATATCGCCAACCTGCTCAAGTCCATCAAGCAGGTAACCACGGCGAGTTCGGAGGAACATCCGGTCTTCGGAAGCACTGCCACGGGTGCGACAATTGAAAAATCCTCGGTAGCTAACACACTCCTGTCACCCCGTGGGCAAGTGACCGTGGATGTGCGCACCAATGCCATTCTTATTCAGGACACGCCCGGCAAGATCCGCGAGGTGCGCAAGTTGATCGCCCAACTGGACCAACCCGTGCGTCAAGTCATGATCGAATCCCGTCTGGTGGAGGCGACCGATAATTTCAGCAAATCGCTCGGCATACGGTTCGGCACGAAGTACGCCGATACCTCACCCAGCGGCCGTGCCGGAGCGGTATCGGGGACGGTGGCCGACAGTTCATCGATTGTGTCGGCCGGAACACTTTCAGCCAGCTCAAGCGGTCTTAATGTCAATCTGCCGTCCGCCGGTATTGGCAGCTCCGTCGCCGGCTCCATCGGCATCACCATTGCCAAGATCGGCTCGAACGGCGGCCTGCTGAACCTGGAGTTGTCGGCGCTGGAGCAGGAAGGCAAGGGCAAGGTCATTTCCAGCCCGCGCGTCATCACCGCCAACCAGAAACTGGCGCGTATCGAGCAAGGTCAGGAGCGGGTATTCACGACCAGCGTGCTGGGTGTCGGCTCCGTGGTGACCAAGAAGGCCACGCTCAAGCTGGAAGTCACGCCGCAGATCACGCCGGATGACCGCATTAACATGGAAGTGAACATCACCAAGGACAACTTTGCCGATGCCGTCGCCGGCGTGCTGAACGTGAAGGAGATCAAAACCCAGGTGCTGCTCGACAACGGCGAGACCGTGGTCATCGGCGGCATCTACGAACAGGACAAGGTTAATACTGTCACCAAGGTCCCGTTTTTTGGAGATATTCCTCTGCTGGGCTGGCTGTTCAAGAGCAAGGAAACCAAGGACAACAAGACCGAGCTGCTGATTTTCCTGACACCCCGGATTCTCTCGGAAAACCTCAGTCTGCGTTAAACATTGCTGCTGCCAGAGCCGGCCGCCCGATGACGGCCGGTTTGCTTGATTTATGGCCGGGATGCTGGCATACCTGCGCCATGAGCCGGCCGGACAATATCTTCCTGATCGGTCCGATGGGGGCGGGAAAATCCACCATCGGACGCCATCTTGCCGAGTTGCTGAACAAGGAATTCCGGGATTCCGATCAGGAAATCGAGAAGCGCACCGGCGCGGGTATTCCGCTCATTTTTGAGATTGAAGGCGAGGCCGGTTTCCGCAGCCGCGAATCGTCCGTCCTGGATGAACTGACGCGCCAATCCAATCTTGTGCTCGCCACCGGCGGCGGTGTCGTTCTGTCACCGGATAACCGGAAGATCCTGCATGAGCGGGGCGTCGTGGTGTACCTGCACGCACCGCTGGAAACGCTGCTGCAGCGTACACACCGTGACCGCCATCGTCCCCTGTTGCAGACGGCGGACCGCCGCCGCACGCTGGAGGACATCCTCAAGGCGCGCGAACCGATTTATCGTCAGACCGCGGACATGGTCATCGAGACCTCGCACCGCTCGCCGGTGAGTGTGGCGCGCGAAATCGCGCGCAAACTGGAAGCCCTGCAAACCGATGAAAACGCTGCCTCTTGATCTCGGGGAAAGAAGCTACCCGATTTATATCGGGGCGGGTCTGCTCAACCAGGCCGATTTGCTGAAAAAGCATATCGCCGGGAGCCGGGTCGCCATCGTGACCAATGCAACCGTGGCGCCACTGTACCTCGCCAAGGTGCGCGCTTCCCTGACCTCCTGTCAACCAATCGAAGTGATTTTGCCGGATGGTGAAGAGTACAAAACGCTCGAGGTATTGAACCGGATTTTTGACGCCCTGCTGGCGGCGCGCTGCGACCGGCGCACCACCCTCATCGCGCTGGGCGGCGGCGTGATCGGCGACATGGCCGGTTTCGCCGCGGCCAGCTACCAGCGCGGTGTTCCCTTCATCCAGGTGCCGACCACGCTGTTGTCGCAGGTGGATTCCTCGGTTGGCGGCAAGACCGGCGTCAATCATCCGCTCGGCAAGAACATGATCGGCGCGTTCTACCAGCCGCGCGCAGTCGTCATCGACACCGATACGCTCAACACCCTGCCGGACCGTGAGCTTGCGTCCGGGCTGGCCGAAGTCATCAAATACGGCCTGATCCGCGACCCCGAGTTTTTCGCCTGGCTCGAGACCAATCTGGACAAACTGCTGGCGCGCGATGCCGAAGCGCTGGCCTTCGCCATCCACCGCTCCTGCCGCAACAAGGCCGAGGTGGTGGCCGCGGATGAACGCGAAACCGGCGTGCGTGCCACGCTCAATCTGGGTCACAGCTTCGGTCACGCGATCGAAACCGGCCTGGGTTACGGGAACTGGTTGCATGGCGAGGCCATCGCCGCGGGCATGGTCATGGCCGCAGACCTGTCGCGCCGGCTCGGGTGGCTGACAGCCGCGGAGACCACGCGCATTGAAAAACTGATCAAGTGCGCACGCCTGCCGGTGCGTGCCCCCGGCACGCTTTCCACTGCGCGTTTTCTGGAACTGATGGCGGTGGACAAGAAAGTGCTGAACGGGCGCCTGCGGCTGGTGCTGCTCAAGCGCCTTGGCGAGGCCGTGGTCACCGACGACTATCCGCGCGCCGAGCTTGAGGCCACGCTCGCGAGCATGCGCGAGGCAGCATAACGGAAAGCAAATGGACAGGATTAACAGGGAGAGCCGGAAACAGACGAAGACACTTAACGTGTCTTCGTCCCGGCGAGCGCCCCGCCACGGATGGCGGGGCCGAGTGTGTCGAAGTTTTTGTGGCCACGCCAAGGACGGCAGGCAGGCCCTCCGCCCTGTTAATCCTGTGAATCTTGTCGATTTCTTTTTTTATGCTCGCGCCCTACGCCGCTACTGACAAAGCCTCGCGCGGGCGACGGTATCCCGAGGCCGCGCCCGCGAACCGCTCCGAATATCAGCGCGATCGCGACCGCATCATCCACAGCGCGGCGTTTCGCCGTCTCGAATACAAGACTCAGGTTTTCATCAACCACGAGGGCGATCTGTTCCGCACGCGCCTGACGCATTCCATCGAGGTGGCGCAGATCGCGCGCTCCATCGCCCGCGCGCTGGGCCTCAACGAGGACTTGACCGAAGCGATTGCGCTCGCGCACGATCTTGGGCACACGCCCTTCGGGCATTCGGGCCAAGACGCTCTGAATGAATGCCTGCGCGATTACGGCGGCTTCGAGCACAACCTGCAATCCTTGCGCGTCGTGGATGTTCTGGAAGAGCGTTATGCCGAATTTCCCGGGCTCAATCTTACTTTCGAGACGCGCGAAGGCATTCTCAAGCACTGCTCGCTCAAGAACGCCCGTGAACTGGGCGAACTGGGAAAACGGTTTCTGGAAAAAACCCAGCCTGGTCTGGAAGCGCAATTGGTCAACATCGCCGATGAAATCGCCTACAACAATCACGACGTGGACGATGGGCTGCGTTCCGGACTGCTGACGCTGGAGCAACTGAAACCCATCGCCTTGTTCGCCGGGCAATACGACGAGGTGGTGCGACGCTACCCGGACATTCCCCCGCGCCGGACCATTTATGAAACCATACGCCGCATGATCAATCAGGTGGTGACCGACCTTATCGAGAACAGCTGGCGCCGGATCGCGCAGTCCGGGATCAAAGACATCGAGGATGTACGTCGTCACCCTGAACCCTTGATCGCCTACACCCCGGAAGTGGCCGAAAAGTCACGCGAGCTCAAGCGTTTTCTGCGGCAGAACCTGTATGCGCACGAACGCGTGACCCGCATGATGGGCGAGGCGGTGAAGATTGTGCGCGAACTGTTCGAGGCCTTCATGCGGGAGCCTGGATTATTGCCGTCCCAGTACCAGGACAAACTCCGGCAGCAGAATGGAGCCGGGGAACGGGCCCGGATCATTGCCGACTATATCGCCGGCATGACCGACCGCTATGCCATGCGCGAGCATGAGCGGCTGTTTCCGGGTACTTAACCGGATAAAAGCCGTTTCCGCTCAATCCCTTCTTTCTCCATTCGCTCAAAAAGCCCCGTTTCCCAACGGGTTCCATTGAACCGGCCCCGGTGGGCCGGTATACTTTTCGCCCCTTTTGCTCCTGTTTTTTCGAGGTTTTCGCGGGCGGAAGAACGAATCTCCCCGATCCGGGCGAAGCCCCCGCTGGTGAGTTCGAAAACACAAACGGCTGATCGGCGCATCAGGATGTCTGGTGCCGGATCGCCACCGGCGGCAAATGAAAACGGTGAATGAATTTGGGACAACCTAAGACACATCAGGGTCTCTATGATCCGGCCTACGAGCACGACGCCTGCGGCGTCGGCTTCGTGGTGGATATGAAGGGCCGTCGTTCGCACAAGATCGTCACGCAGGCGCTGACCGTTCTGCGCAACCTCATGCATCGCGGTGCCTGCGGTTGCGAGGAGAACACCGGCGACGGCGCCGGCATCCTGATCCAGATGCCGCATGTCTTTCTGAGTCGCGAATGCGGCAAGCTCGGCATCGAGTTGCCCAAAGCTGGCCACTATGGCACCGGCCTGGTTTTTCTGCCGCGCGCCGACGCCGAAGCGCGCCGCTGTCAGGACATGTTCGCCGGCATCGTGCGCGAAGAAGGGCAGGCCCTGCTCGGCTGGCGCGATGTTCCGGTGGATCACTCATCGCTCGGTCCGACGGCGTGCTCGGCCGAGCCCGTATTCCAGCAGATTTTCATCGGCCGTGCCGCCGGTATCGCCGATGACATGACTTTCGAGCGCAAGCTCTACGTGATCCGCAAGCGCATCGAGCACGCGATCTGGAACTCGGATCTCAAGGAACGTTCGCAGTTTTACATCCCGAGTCTGTCGGCGCGCACGCTGATCTACAAGGGCATGCTCACGCCGACCCAGGTGGAGCCAATGTTCCCCGACCTGGCCGATCCCGCGGTGGAGTCGGCGCTGGCGCTGGTGCATTCGCGCTTCTCGACCAACACCTTTCCGTCCTGGCCGCTGGCGCACCCCTACCGCTACATCGCCCACAACGGCGAGATCAACACCCTGCGCGGCAACATCAATTGGATGCGCGCGCGCGAGGCCCTGTGTCAGTCGCCATTGTTCGGCGACGACCTGAAGAAAATCCTGCCGATCGTGATGGAGGGTGGCTCGGACTCGGCCACCTTCGACAACGTGCTCGAATTCCTGCACATGGCCGGACGCGAGTTGCCGCACGCCGTGTTGATGATGATTCCGGAGGCGTGGAGCGGACACGAGACGATGGACGAGGACCGCAAGGCCTTCTACGAATATCACGGCTGTCTGATGGAGCCGTGGGATGGTCCGGCCTCGATCGCCTTTACCGACGGTACGGTCATCGGCGCCATTCTCGACCGCAACGGCCTGCGCCCATCGCGTTACTACGTGACGAAGGATGGTCTGGTGGTCATGGCCTCCGAGGTCGGCGTGCTCGATATCCCTCCGGAGAACGTGCTCATCAAGGAGCGCTTGCATCCGGGCCGGATTTTCCTGGTGGACACGCGCGCAGGCCGCATTATTGACGACGCCGAACTCAAGCAGCGCTACACCTCGGCGCATCCGTACCGGGACTGGCTGAAGCAGAATCTGGTCCCGCTCGATCAGCTGCCGAAACCACCGCAGCTGCCGGGGCCGGACCATGCGACCGTGTTGCAGCGCCAACAGGCTTTCGGCTACACCCATGAGGACCTGCGCATCCTGATGGCGCCCATGGCGCAGAAGGGAGAAGAGCCGGTGGGCTCGATGGGCAACGATGCGGCGCTGGCGGTGCTGTCGGAAAAGCCGCGTCTGCTCTACGACTATTTCAAGCAGTTGTTCGCGCAGGTGACCAACCCGCCGCTCGATGCCATCCGCGAGGAGTTGGTGACCCAGATTGAAACACCGCTGGGCCCCGAGGGCAATTTGCTCCAGCCCGGTCCCGAAAGCTGCCGCCTGCTGAAGCTCAAGACGCCGATCCTGGGCAACGAGGAGCTGGCGAAAATTCGCCATCTCGATCGCGCCGGTTTCAAGACTGTCGCCCTGCCCATGTTGTTCCCCGCCGGGTCCGATGGGCCGGGGCTGACGCGGGCGCTGGAAGAATTGTGCATGAAGGCAAGCGAGGCGATCTCCCAGGGCTGCACCTTTATTGTTCTGTCCGACCGTGGCGTGGATGCGCAGCACATGCCAATGCCGGCGCTGCTGGCCACGTCCGGGGTGCATCATCACCTGGTGCGCGCGGGTACGCGCGTGAAGGTCGGCCTGATCGTTGAATCGGGCGAGCCGCGCGAGACGCACCACATGGCGCTGCTGCTGGGCTACGGCGCGGGCGCGGTGAATCCGTATCTGGCATTCGAGACGCTCGACGACCTGATCCGTCAGGACCTGTTAAATGGCGTGGATCAAGCGCAGGCGGTCAAGAATTACATCAAGGCACTCAACAAAGGCGTGGTGAAGGCCATCTCCAAGATGGGCATCTCCACCATACAGTCTTATCGTGGTGCGCAGATTTTTGAGGCCATCGGTCTCGACAAGGCGTTTGTCGACAAGTACTTCACCTGGACCGCCTCGCGTGTCGGCGGCATCGGCATCGACGTCGTGGCGCAGGAATCTTCATTGCGTCATCACCGCGCCTATCCCGAGCGGCCGGTGGGCCCGCCCGAGCTCGACTGGGGCGGACACTACCAGTGGCGCCGCGACGGCGAGTATCACATGCTCAATCCCGATACCGTGGCGAAGCTGCAGCACGCCACGCGCGCCAACTCCTACGAGATGTTCAGGGAATTCTCGCGCGCCTGTGATGACAGCGCGCAACATCTGGCGACGTTGCGCGGACTGATGGAGCTGAAGCTCGCCGACCGGCCGATCCCGATCGGGGAGGTGGAATCCGTTGAGTCCATCATGCAGCGCTTTGCGACCGGCGCCATGTCCTACGGCTCGATCAGCCTGGAGGCGCACGAGGCGCTCGCCATCGCCATGAACCGTATCGGCGGCCGCTCCAACTGCGGCGAGGGCGGCGAGGACCCGGAGCGCTACGGCACCGTCAGGAACTCGCGCGTCAAGCAAGTCGCCTCCGGCCGTTTCGGCGTGACCAGCCATTATCTGGTCAATGCCACCGACCTGCAGATCAAGATGGCGCAGGGCGCCAAGCCCGGCGAGGGCGGGCAGCTGCCCGGCCACAAGGTCTACCCGTGGATCGCCAAGGTACGTTATTCCACGCCCGGCGTCGGCCTGATCTCGCCGCCGCCGCATCACGACATCTATTCGATCGAGGACCTGGCGCAGCTCATTCATGACCTCAAGAACGCCAACCGCCAGGCGCGCATCCACGTCAAGCTCGTCTCCGAGGTCGGCGTGGGCACGATCGCCGCCGGCGTGGCCAAGGCGCATGCCGACGTGGTGCTCATCTCCGGTGACAGCGGCGGCACCGGCGCCAGCCCGCTGTCCTCGCTCAAGCACGCCGGCCTGCCGTGGGAACTCGGCGTGGCCGAGACCCAGCAGGTGCTGGTGATGAACAATCTGCGCGACCGCATTACCGTGCAGACCGACGGTCAGATGAAGACCGGGCGCGATGTGGTGATCGCCGCGCTGCTCGGCGCCGAGGAGTACGGTTTCTCGAGCGCGCCGCTCGTGGTGCTGGGTTGCATCATGATGCGCGTATGCCATCTGAACACCTGCCCGGTCGGCATCGCGACCCAGGATCCGGAGTTGCGCAAGAAGTTCGCCGGTAACCCCGAGCATGTCGTGAGCTTCTTTCGTTTCGTGGCGCAGGAAACGCGCGAGTGGATGGCGCGGCTCGGATTCCGCTCGATGGATGAGATGATCGGGCGCGTCGACCGCCTGAATGTGAAAAAGGCGGTGGATCACTGGAAGGCGCGCGGTCTCGATTTCTCGCAAATCCTGTACCAGCCCGACATGGGGCCCGAGGTGGCGACCCGCCGCGTGCGGGATCAGGATCACGGGCTCGGCAAGTCGCTGGACGTGGTGACCATCCTGCCGCTGTGCCGTGACGCGCTGGAATCGAAAAAACCGGTGGACATTATCCTGCCGATCCACAACGTCAACCGCACAGTGGGCACGATCCTGGGTTCGGAGGTTTCGCGTCGTTATGGCGCCGAAGGCCTGCCCGAGGACACGATCCGTATTCACTTCAACGGCTCCGCCGGTCAGAGCTTCGGCGCGTTCCTGCCGCGCGGCATCACCTTCACGATCGAGGGCGATGCCAACGACTACATCGGCAAGGGTCTTTCCGGTGGCAAGCTCATCGTTTATCCGCCGCGCCAGGCGAGTTTCGTGCCGGAAGAGAACATTCTGATCGGCAACGTCGCGCTGTACGGCGCCACCGGCGGAGAGGCCTATTTCCGCGGTGTGGCGGGTGAGCGTTTTAGCGTGCGCAACTCCGGCGCACACACAGTGGTTGAAGGCGTGGGTGACCACGGCTGCGAGTACATGACCGGCGGCCGCGTGCTCGTGATCGGTCCCACGGGCCGCAATTTCGCGGCCGGCATGTCCGGCGGCGTGGCCTATGTGCTCGACACGGCCGGCGACTTCAAGCGCCGTTGCAATCTCGCCATGGTCGATATCGATCCCTTGAGCACCGCCGAGGATGCGGACCTGGTGAAGGACCTGCTCAAGCGCCATGTGCATCACACCGGCAGCACGGTGGCGAAAAAGATTCTCGCCAACTGGAAGGCCATGCAGGCGAAATTCGTGAAGGTCACGCCCAAGGATTACAAGCGCGTGCTGGCGGCCATCTCCAAGGCGCGCCAGATCGGCATCTCGGAGGAACAGGCGGTGATGGAAGCGGCGCATGGGTAAGATCACCGGCTTCATGGAGTTTCACCGCGCCAAGCAGCTGTACCGGCCGGTGGCTGAACGCGTGCGCGACTGGAAACAGGTCATGCATCCGCTGCCCGAAGGCGAGCTCAAAAAGCAGGGCGCGCGCTGCATGGACTGCGGCATTCCGTTCTGCCATCAGGGCTGCCCGCTGGGCAATATCATCCCGGACTGGAACGACCTGGTTTACCGCGGCCAATGGCAGGAGGCCATCAAGCGCCTGCACGCGACCAATAATTTTCCGGATTTCACCGGCACGCTTTGCCCCGCGCCTTGCGAGGGCGCCTGCGTGCTCGGCATCAACGACGATCCGGTGACGATCAAGGCGATCGAGCTTGCCATCATCGACCGCGCCTTCCAGGAGGGCTGGATCAAGCCCGAGCCGCCCAAGGTGTTGACGGGAAAGAAAGTCGCGATTGTCGGCTCCGGCCCCGCCGGTCTCGCGGGCGCACAGCAGTTGCGACGCGCCGGCCACGATGTCACCGTGTTCGAGCGCGACGACCGCATCGGCGGCCTGCTGCGCTACGGTATCCCCGAATTCAAGATGGAAAAGCAAGTGCTCGACCGGCGACTGGAGCAGATGCAGGCCGAAGGCGTGGTGTTCAAGGCCAACGCGCACATCGGCGTGAATGTCCCGGTCGAGGAGCTAAAGAAAAATTTCGATGCGCTTCTGCTTGCCGGCGGCGCCTGTGCCGCGCGCGATCTCAAGGTCCCGGGACGTGAACTCAAGGGCGTGCACTTCGCCATGGAGTATCTGACGCAGTCCAACCGGCGTTGCGAGGGCGACAAAGTGCCGACGGACCAGGAAATCAGCGCCAAGGGCAAGCACGTCGTGATCATCGGCGGCGGTGACACCGGTGCCGATTGCCTCGGTACCGCGAATCGTCAGGGCGCAAGCAGCGTGCACCAGCTGGAGATCATGCCACGCCCGCCGGAACACCGCGCCGTGGACAATCCCTGGCCGCAGTATCCGTATGTTTATCGCGTCTCCGCGGCGCACGAAGAGGGCGTCGAGCGGGTCTATTCGGTTTCGACCAAACGTTTTATCGGGGACGATCACGGCCGTCTCAAGGCGCTCGAACTGGTCAAAGTGGAGCTGGTCCGCGAAGGCGGTCGCGCCATCTTCAGGGAAATCCCGGGCAGCGAGTTCACCCTGCCGGGCGGGCTGGTGTTGCTGGCCATGGGATTCACCGGGCCGGAGAAGCCGGGCATGCTGGAGAGCCTGGGCGTGAAACTCACCGAGCGCGGCAATGTCTGGCGCGACGGCAACTGGATGACGAGCGTGCCGGGCGTGTTCACCGCCGGCGACATGCAGCGCGGCCAGTCGCTCATCGTCTGGGCCATCGCCGAGGCGCGCTCGGCGGCGCGCGGCATCGACAAATATCTGACGGGCGCCTCCGACCTCCCCGCGCCGTTATAAGAATTTTTGACGCGAAGGCGCAAAGACGCAAAGATTTTCAGTCTCGAATTATTCCATTAAACCCAAGCGTCTGCGGAAAGTTTCTCTTGCGAGCACCTTAAGCGCAGTGGCGCAAAGGCTTTCGATTCGAATCTTTCTTTGCGTCTTAACGTCTTTGCGTCAGAAACTCATATGATCGAATTGAAAAACGATAGATTATTGCGTGCGCTGCTGAGGCAGCCGGTGGACGTGACGCCGGTGTGGATCATGCGCCAGGCGGGGCGGTATCTGCCCGAGTACCGCGCGGTGCGCGAGCAGGCCGGCGACTTCAAGACGCTCTGCACGACGCCGGAACTGGCCTGTGAGGTCACATTGCAACCGCTGCGGCGTTTCCCGCTGGACGCCGCGATTCTGTTTTCCGACATTCTCACCATTCCGGATGCCATGGGTCTCGAGTTGTATTTCACCGAGGGCGAGGGCCCGCAGTTCCGCAAGCCCGTGCGCACCGCCGCCGACGTGGATGCGCTGCCGGTGCCGGACCCCGAGGTTGAGCTGCGTTATGTCATGGACGCGGTGCGCCTGGTCAGGCGCGAGCTGAACGGGAAGGTCCCGCTCATCGGCTTCGCCGGCAGTCCCTGGACGCTGGCGACCTACATGGTCGAGGGTGGCGGCAGCAAGGATTTCGGCCTCGTCAAACGCATGATGTTCGACCAGCCGGCGCTCATGCACCGGCTGCTGGATGTGCTGGCGGACGCCGTGACCGCCTACCTCAACGCGCAGGTGGCCGCCGGCGCGCAGGCGCTGATGCTGTTCGACACCTGGGGTGGCGTGCTCACCCCGCGCGACTATCGTGCGTTCTCGCTGCAATACATGGAGCGGATCGTGCGCGGTCTGACGCGCGAGCACGAAGGCAGACGGGTGCCGGTGATTCTGTTCACCAAGAACGGCGGCCAGTGGCTGGAGGTCATGGCCGCTACCGGTTGCGATGCGCTGGGGGTCGACTGGACCACCGATCTGGGAGATGCCCGTATGCGCGTCGGAAACAGCGTGGCCCTGCAGGGCAACATGGACCCGTCCGTGTTGTATGCCTCCGCCGAGCGTATTCGCCACGAGGTCGGTACCATTCTTGAAAGCTATGGAAACGGCAGCGGGCACGTTTTCAACCTCGGGCACGGCATTCATCAACATGCCGATCCGGAAAGAGTGGCGGTGGTGGTGGATGCCGTGCACGATCTGAGCCGCCCTTATCATCAGGCATAACGCGGATGGACCATGGCCGCTGCCCGTTCGAGAAAGCCATCCTGAGCGCGCCGTGCGCCTGTGAACTGGCCACCCGTTTTTCCGTGGCGGAACAGACGGGGGTGAATTGCCGCTCCGACATCGCCCGCAACCATTGCACCACGTTGCTGGCCTTGATGCGCGCGCGCTTCGCGCTCAAGGTCATGGACACCTCCGACCCTCTTCCATTCGGCAAGGAAATGAAGGTCATGATCGGTGGCCTCGTCGGCCTGCAACGGCTGATTCTGACGGAGCAGGACGCCACGCGGGTGAACAATATCCACGCGCTGGTGCAACAGGCGCAGGAAAAATACACCTCGCTGGAATCGCTGCCTTACCAGGAAATCGTCAAATCCATCACGGCGTTCCAGGGCAAGCGTCGCGGTCACGCGCGTCCCACGCGCTGATCCCTGGCTTAAGCCGGGTTCTCCGGTATCGGCGGTAAGTCTTTGATGCGCGTTGTTTGCGCCTGTTTCGCCTTATGAAACATTGTTATTTGGAAAGGGCGCGGGTAAATTGACGTCCAATCCGCCAATAAACGGATGTCTTGTTTCGGTAAGAAGAACAAGAAAAACAAATCGTTCTGCGACAGCTCCACAGGGATAAGGGTGCCCGTGTCGCGTCACGCGCGGCGGCTTGCGGAGAGTACCGCCGTCCAGGCAGGAGGTGGGGTCAATTGATGCAGGATGAATCCGAGGCGAGCGGAGCGTCGTCCTCGAAAAAGCTGCTGGGACTGCTGGAAGGCCTGAAACGCACACCGATCGGTGCCGTCATTTACGACCAGATAGCCCGAATCGTGGAAGAACAGGGGGGCGTGCAGGCCAAGGTTGACCATGTCTACGCCTCGCTGCTGCACCTGCTGCTGAATGCCTACGCGCGCGATCCGAGCGCGGACCACATTACCCGCATCAATGCGCGCCTGATCCAGCTGCGCCGCGGCCCGATTATTCCCCGTCCTCGCGGCAAGGTTCCCGACGATACCATCGAAGAGAAACTCCACAAGGCGGCAGCTGCCCAGGTCGATTTGGAGGCGGCGGACACGCGGGTGCCAGAGACCGAGCCCGAACCGGCCACGCGGACGAAGGCCGCGCCAGCGCCAAGTCCGACACCGACTCCCCCGCCGCGTGCCGGAAACGGTACGACACAGGCCGAGCGGCGCGTCGACACCGCTTACCGCCTGCACCTCGAGCAGCAACGTAACGAAATCGAAAAATTGCAGGAGACGCTCGCCAAGACCGTGGCCGACGCCATCACCCAGAACCGCGAATTCGGCGCGCTGCTGCAGATCGAATTGCGGGCCCTGCAGCAGGCCAACGGCGACAAGGAAATCGAACAGCTGCGGCAGATCCTGGTCGGCGGGCTGGAAGAGCTGATCCAGGGACAGAACTCGCTCGATACCAAGCTGCACAAGACCGGAGGCTATCTCAGGCTCATCAAGGCCGACAGCGAGCGCTTGCAGGACGAGTTGAACAAGGTACGGTTGCTCTCATTGACCGACGAGTTCACCGGCCTGCCCAACCGCCGGGCGTTCATACGTCGGTTGCAGGACGAGATCAGCCGCTCGCAACGTTACGGTTCCGCGCTCGCGCTCGCCATGATCGATCTGGACGAGTTCAAGGCCATCAACGATATCCACGGCCACGCCGCCGGCGACGCCATTCTGCGCTGCTACGCCACCGACGTGCTGACCGTGCTGCGCCACCACGATCTGGTCGCGCGTTACGGCGGCGAGGAATTCGCGGTGCTGTTGCCCAACACCACCCGCGAGGGCGCGGTGGCCGCCATCCAGAAGGTGAGGAACCGTGCGCTGCAGGTGGTGTGTGAGTTCCAGGGCCGGGACTTCAAACTGCCCACGTTTTCCACCGGCGTCGCCCTGTATTCGACCGGCGAGACCCACATCGATCTCATCGATCGCGCCGACCGCGCCCTGTACCGCGCCAAGCGGCTGGGCCGCAACCGCGTTGAGCTGGAGCAGGGGCTGCCGCCGGCGGCGACCCAGACCCGGGGGCAAGAATAACGGCCACGGCGCCTGATCCAGCCTTCCATACCGCTCTGTTCCGCCAGGTTGTGAACCGGATACTTGCCGGCTAATCTCCTTAAAGGCAGGCCTTTCACGCCTGCGGCAAAGGAGATGGCCTTGGCGGATTCCAACACTTCCACGTCGGCGGATCCGTCGTTGCTGCAAAACCTGAAGCTCCATCTCGAAGGCCTTAAGCGCACCCAGCACGGACAGATTCTCTACACCCAGATTCAACGCGGCCTGCAGAAGTACGGACACGAGGACGGGCGCATCGAGCTGGTTTTTGTCACCTTCCTGCACGCGCTGCTCGGCAAATACGCGACGAGTCCGGCCTGCGACGCGCCCACGCGCGTGAAGGCACGCCTCATCCAGCAGCGACTCACGCTTTATCTGCCCAGGAACGCCCCGGCGCCGGCGGCCCCGAAACCCGCCGTCGCACCGCCTCGTGCCGCGCCACCCGTGGAGGCGAAACCCGCGGTCCCGCCGCCGGAGGCGTCTAAACCTTCCGCCTCCCCGGCGCCGGTGATTGAGGCGAAACCGGAACCGGAAATGAAACCAGAACCGATCGCGGAAGTCGCGGCGCCCCCGGTCGAGGGCAGTGCGCCACCTGAGGTCGAGATTGAGCCTGTCCCACCCGAAAAAGAATCAGCGCCATCTTCGCGGCAGGAAAAGATCGAGGCGCTGGAGAACACGCTCGCGGAAAAGGTGACGGAGAGTATTGCGGTGGACGAGCAGTTTGGCAAACTGCTGGAGAATGAACGCGAAACGTTGAAGAATCTCGAAAGTCCTCTGGGCGATTTCAACGACCTCAAGCAGATTCTGGTTAAGGGACTCAATGAGCTGATTGAGGAGCGCCAGATGCTGATCGATAAGCTTTCGAGCGCCGGCGATTACCTTAAGGCCGTGGAAACGGACCGCGAGCGCCTGCGTCAGGAACTCAGCCACGCGCGCAAGCATGGCATGGCCGATGAACTGACCGGCCTGCCCAAGCGCGAGGTGTTCGTCAAGCAGCTTGAGGCCGAAATCGGGCGCGTGAAGCGCTACGGCTTCGCGCTCGCCGTCGCGGTCATTGACGTGGACAATCTCGAGTCCGTCAACAGGCGCTATGGGCGGAGCATGGGTGACGCGGTGCTGCGCTGCTACGCCGGCCAAATCCTCGCCAAGTTCCGCACCTACGATCTGGTGGCGCGCTACGGCGGTGATGAATTCGCCGTGCTGTTCCCGAACACGCAGAAAGACGGGGCGATGCATGCGCTGGAGAAGGCGCGCAAGACCGCCACCAACAGCTTTATCCAGCAGGATGGAAAAAACATTCCGCTGCCGGGCTTCTCGAGCGTGCTCACGCAGTACGCGCCGGACGAGCCCGCGTCGACGCTGCTCCAGCGCGCGGACCAGACGCTGAGCCAGGCCAAACTGGCCGGCTACAACCGCATGGTGGTGGCGCTGCCGACGGCCTAGCCGTATTAGCCGCCGAGTCGCTGCTTCTGGCCGGCTTCCATTTGATCGGTTAGTATCACGCCGCCACGTTCACATGGAGGAGAGGAATACATGCGTCTTCGGATAATTCTGGCCGCGTTAGCGGCGGGTTTCAGCGGCGCGGTTTCAGCCGACTCCCTGGATATCAATCTCAATAATGACACCGTGCAAGGTGTTTACGCCACGAACTGGCGCAACGCCGAATTCAACGCGGGTCTGCTATCCAACACCAATCAGAGCGACTGGGTGGCGAGCATGGGCCTGCTGGCCTTTGGCGAGAAATTGGCCCAGGGCTCGCGCACCGAGGCCGGCCTCGGTGGCAAGCTCTATTACGCCTCGGTCAGCAATGAAGACGTGCTGGCGCTCGGGCTCGGCGGCCAGTTTCGCTTCTTCCCGAACGACGGCCTGATCGGCGTCAGCGGCTATCTTTTCTATGCTCCGGACGTCGTTACGGCCATGGACGGCAAGAAATTCTGGGAAGCCGGTGCGCGCGTCGAATTCGAGATCGTGAAGAAAACCGCCAATATCTACCTCGGCTACCGCAAGGTGCAGGCCGATCTGGACAACAATGCCCGCGTGACCGTGGACTCCGGCACTCATGCCGGCGTGAGGATCGTCTTCTAGGTTCATTTTTTCCAGGCGCGGCCACGGCGCTCCTCCATGAAAAGCCTCTGGAACGACAAGGAAGCCGCGCCATTCCCGGGTGACCTGGGATTGCGCGTCTACACCTCGCGCCTGCTCGGGCGCGACAACACGCTCGTCCTGCACGGCGGCGGCAACACCTCGGTCAAGATCGCGGAAAAAAATCTTCTCGGCGAAGACGAAACCCTGCTGTACGTGAAGGGCAGCGGCTGGGATTTGGAGCACATCGAGGCCGAGGGTTTTTCGCCCATCCACATCGATCGTTTGCTTAAGCTCGCGAAGCTCAAAAAATTGTCGGACCCGCAAATGATGAACGAATTGCTCACGCACAGGGTGCGGGCCTCGGCGCCCACGCCCTCGGTCGAGGCGATCCTGCACGCCATCCTCCCGTACCAGTACGTCGACCACACCCATGCCGACGCCGTGATCGCCATCACCAATACGGCCGATGGTCTTTCACGCATCCGCGAGATTTACGGCGACAATGTGGTGGTCGTTCCCTACGTCATGCCCGGTTTCGATCTGGCGCGCCGCTGCGCCGAGCAGTTCGCCGCCGACGTGCGCAAGAACACCATCGGCATGGTGCTCATGAATCACGGGATTTTTTCCTTCGGCAAGACCGCGCAGGAATCCTACGAGCGCATGATCGACCTGGTCACGTGGGCGGAAAACTATCTGGCGAAGTACAAGGCCTGGGTGCTGCCGGAAGCCAGTGAAAAACCCATGGAGAAACCCCTGCGCCGGGAACTGGCCGGTCTGCGCCGTGAGCTGTCCGTCACCGCTGGCTTCCCGGTGATCCTTGCGGCGCATGAGGATGCCGCCAGTCTTGCGTTCGCGCGCCGCGAGGACATTGCCACGATCTCGCAGCAGGGACCGGCTACGCCGGACCACGTGCTCCGCACCAAGCGGGTGCCCATGGTGGGGCGCGATGTGAAGGCTTACGCCGAGGCGTACAAGAAATATTTCAACGAGCATGCGCCGAAGGCGAAAGAACCCAAGACCATGCTCGACCCCGCCCCGCGCGTGATTCTCGATCGCGAATTCGGCGTGGCCACCGTTGGGCGCAGCGCGAAAGATGCCGCCATTACTTATGACATCTACGCCCAGACGATGGAGGTCATCCAGCGCGCCACGGCGCTCGGCGGCTGGCAGGCGTTGTCGGCCAAGGACATTTTCGACGTGGAGTACTGGGACCTGGAGCAGGCCAAGCTCGTGGGTGGCGGCCGGCCGCCGGTGTTCGGCGGCGAAGTGGCGCTCGTGACCGGTGCCGCCTCCGGCATCGGCAAGGCCTGTGTGGATTCGCTGCTGGCACGCGGTGCGGCGGTGGTGGGGCTCGATATCAATCCTGCCATCACCGGTCTCTATAGCCGTCCCGATTACCTCGGTTTAGTCAGCGACGTGACGGATGAAAAACAGCTCATTGAGGCGCTGGAAAAAACCGCGTGTACTTTCGGTGGCCTCGACATGCTGATCCTGAATGCCGGCATCTTCCCGCCCGGCTGCCGCATCGACTCTTTGACCACGATGGAATGGGACAAGGTCATGCGGCTCAATCTTGATGCCAACCTGATGCTCCTGCGCGAGGCGCATCCGTTATTGAAGCTCGCGCCGAAGGGCGGGCGCGTGACCGTGATCGGTTCGAAGAACGTCCCGGCACCGGGACCCGGTGCCGCGGCCTACTCGGCCTCGAAGGCGGCACTGAACCAGCTCGCGCGCGTCGCCGCGCTCGAATGGGGTGCGGACAACATCCGCATCAACTCGCTGCACCCCAACGCCGTGTTCGACACCGGCATCTGGACCGAGGAAGTGTTACAGGCGCGCGCCAAGCACTACGGTCTCACGGTCGAGCAGTACAAGAAGAGAAATGTGCTCAAGGTGGAAGTCACGAGCCGTGACGTCGCTGAACTCGCCGCTGAAATGTGCGGCCCGCTGTTCGCCAAGACCACCGCCGCGCAGGTGCCGGTGGATGGCGGGAACGAGCGGGTTATATGAGTTTTCAACGCCAAGGCGCAAAGGGCGCAAAGAAAAACCCGGGAAAATAACTGAAAAAATCTTTGCGTCTTTGCGTCGAAAATTAATAAATCAGAGTTTCCCTAAATTATTTTCCCAGCCCAATCCAACACCGCCAGCACCCGCGGTACCAGTAATCCCCGCGCGGCGTCGTATTCCAGCCAGCGGAATTCATCGTGCTCCGGTTTGCCGAGTTCGGCGGTGACAGGGAGAAAGACTTCGCCTTGGGGCGATTCTGCGAGGTAATAGCGCGCGATCTTGTTCTTGCCGTAGGGTTCGGTTTCGATAAATTCGTGCCCCCAATGAAAGTGGAGGCCGGTCAGCGTGGTTTCTTCCTCTACCTCGCGGATCGCCGCGGCCAGCGGTTCTTCGCCAGGCTCGACCATGCCCTTGGAAAAATCCCAGTAATCACGGACGCGCAATAGCAGGTAATGATATTGATCGTCGAAGCGTCGTACTAACACTACTCCTGCCGAAAGAGCCGGTTTGGCATTCATTGTGGCTTAGAACTCATAACAAAAAGAAAAATTAGACAGGATTCACAGGATTAACAAAATTTTTTATTCACAAGATTTTTAATCCTGACAATTCTGTCTGGAACAGAATTGGACGGCCGAAGGCCGCCCGCCGGGTGTACGCCAGGGGCGAGGTGGACAAGAAGACGGTCCGGGGGATCGTCTTCCCGCCGAGCAGGCCGCCAGGGATGGCGGCCCTGGACTTTCGAGCGCCGCGGGACGCAAAGCGAGAAAGGCGTGCATCAAAATCCTGTTAATCCTGTCCGTTCATTTTGTTAGAGGCTCTTAGTGTTTGCGGGGATGAGACAAAAAACAAGGGCGGCCGAAGCCGCCCTTGTCACGCTGCATGACTTAAACCGTGATCAGCCCCAGATGTCGGCGGTGATGCTCTGGTACCAGCCGACGGTGTACTTGGCCTCGTTCTCGCGGAAGGAGTCCGGCGCATCTTTCGGACTCACGCCGCCCGCGCCCGGCACCTCGGTGATGCCTTTCTCCGTCACCTTGTACACGCCCGCGACCGAGATGCCGTACTTCGGCGCGATCAGGCTGTAGCAGGTGTTGACCAGCGAGCTCTCGGCCGGGGTTTCGCCCTTGAACAGGGCCACGATGGCGGCGGCGCACATCTTGGCCTCGCTGCTGGCGGCAAAGGCCGACTTCGGCAGCGCGCCGGCGATCGAGGAATCGCCGATGACGTGCACGCCGGGCTGCATCTTGGACTCGAAGGTCCTGGGGTCCACCGGGCACCAGCCCTTGTCGTCGGCCAGGCCGGAGGCCAGCGCGATCTTGCCCGCGGTCTGCGGCGGAATGAGGTTCACCACCGCGGCCTTGTGCTTGTCGAGCGTGGTGTCCACGACCATCTTCTTGGTGTCCACGGCCATGACCACGCCGCCCTTGGCGCCCGGCACCCACTCGATCATGTCGCCGTAGACCTTTTTCCAGCCGTCCAGGAACAGCCCCTGCTTGGAGAATGCGTCCTTGGCATCCAGGATGAGCACCTTGGATTTCGGTTTGTGCTCCTTGAGGTAGTGCGCGATCATGCCGGCGCGCTCATACGGCCCCGGCGGGCAGCGGAACGGGTTGGCCGGGGCCGCGATCACCACCACGCCGCCGTCCTTCATGGCCTTGAGTTTCGATTGCAGCAGCACCGTTTGCGGGCCGGCCTTCCAGGCGTGCGGCATGATTTCCGCGGCCTTTTCGCTGTAGCCTTCGATGGTGTCGAACTTGAAATCAATGCCCGGTGAAACGACGAGACGGTCGTAGGACAGCGTCTTGCCGCTCTTGAGCGTGACCTTCTTGCCGGCCGCGTCGATGGCCGTCACGGTGTCGTGCATGACATTGACGCCGTGTTTCTTTTTCAGCGCGTCGAAGCCGTGGGTGATGGAGTCCATCGTGCGCAGGCCGCCCAGCACGAGATTGCTGAACGGGCAGGTGATGAACTTTGCATTCGGTTCCACCAGCGTTACGGCGATGCCGGGATCGAGCCGGCGCAGGTATTTGGTGCAGGTGGCGCCGCCGAAGCCGCCGCCCACCACGACCACGCGCGCGCTGCCCTTGCCGCCTTCGGCGGCGCGAGCGAGCGCGGCATGACCGAGCACACCGGCGGCGGAAGCCGCCCCGGCGATTTTGAGAAAGTCTCTGCGTGTAATTTTGCTCATGTCATCCCCCTATTTGAGATTGGTGCCGATGTAGTTGGCGAGGGCCTCGAGTTCCGCGTCGGTGTAGCCTTTGGCAAGGCGCATCATCACCGTGGCGGGAAGCTCACCGGACTTGAACCCCTTGAGCATGGTTTCCGCCTGCTTCGCGTTCATGCCGGTAAGGCCCGGGATGGAACCGGCGCTGCGGCCGTCGGTGCCGTGACACGAGTAGCAGGTGCTGATCATGTTCCGCACCGCGGCCGGAGTGGGCGGTGGCGCGGGCGGGGTAACCGCCGCCGGGGCCGGCGCGACGGCCGCCGTCGGTGCCGCGGCTTTGGCGGGCGCCGGCGGGGGTTCCGTGGCGCAGCCGACCAGGGCGGCCCCGAGCAACAATGTCAGTGTGTGATTTTTGAACCGCATTAGGCACCTCCTTTTGTGGATAAATCAGTCATCCGTCCGTATGCCGGAGATACGGGAAACGGCCGGCGAACGCGCGATCCGCCGACTGGATCAGGAACTGCTTCAAAATTTTTTTGATCGGGCACGCTGAACTCGCCGCACCCGCAAGATTCCCTCTCCCGGAGACTGGGCTTCTCCTGTCGGTTATCTAACTCCTTTCATTCGGGGATGGCAAGCTGCGAGCAAACAGCCCATGCCTCCTTGTGTTTTTCAGCGCCTGTTCTGCCAATCTGTCATTGTCAGAAAGAGTGCGGCGCAATTTCTCTGAACGACGGTTTCGTTTGAAAACCGGATTCGAGCTTTATTTCCGGGCTTTCGGCGGCGGCGCCAGCATATCGATGCGCTCGCTGGCACTCGGCATCAGCACCGGTGCCTGTAACAGACGCAAACGTCGGGCCAACGCCTCCATCGGTTCGGGCTCGCCATGTACCAGCGCCACCGCGGGACGGCATTCATTGTGCCGCGGTGCGGCTGAAAATCAGGTTCGGCATGGTGAAGGGGTCGCCGCAGCGCACCATCAGGCACGAGCCGGTGACTTCCCGGGCAGCGCCGAAGAATTGGATTTCCATTGCGAGACCCCGGGTCAGGATGGATTTGCCGTGGCCATTATCGCAGGAAATCGTGGCCGGTTCTTTTGCTTTCCGAGATGTTTGGCGTTTAAACTCTCCGCTCTGGATTCATGCCAAGGAGACGATCATGAATAAATACAAATCCCGGTTGCGGGTACTGCTGGTGATTGCCGTGGCCGCGCTGGCGGCCTGCGCGGGCCAGACCCGGCTCGAGAGCGATCTCGGCATCAAAGGCGCCCCGGAATGGGTCAACAAGGGCACAAGCTATGTTAATGACAAGGACGGCCGGCTGTTTCACGGCGTGGGCTCGGCCTCGCCCATGGGCGATGTGACGCTGCAACGTGCCACCGCCGATGACCGGGCGCGCGCGGAACTCGCGCGTATCTTGTCCTCGTATCTAGATGTGGTCTCGAGCGACTACCAGTCAGCGGCGCGCTCGGGCGATAGCAAGGTTTCCGAAGAGGCCGTCTCGCGCCAGATCAAGAATTTGTCCAAGGTGAACCTGGCGGGTGCGAAGATCATCGCCCGCTGGCAGGACAAAAAAACCAGCCTCGTCTATGCGATCGCCGAACTCGACATGAAACAGGTCAAGGGCACCGTGTCGGCGGCGCAGGACATGAACGCCGACATGCGGCGCTATCTCGAAAACAACGCCGACAATATTTTTGACCGGGTGACAAAGGAGAAACAGTGATGGGCTTTCCATTCCGCGTTGATGCAAGACTGGTTTCGGCGCTGGCGATTTTCCTGCCCGCGCTTTTTGTCGCCGGTTGCGGCACGTCGGTGGAGCGCATGGACACGGCCGAGGTCAAGGATCTGTCCGGCGCGTGGAACGACACCGACTCGCGCCTCGTGTCCGAGGAGATGATCCAGGACGTGCTGTCGCGCGACTGGCTGCTGGAGTTCACGCGCAAGCACAACAAGAAGCCCGCCGTGATCGTGGGCGAGGTGCTTAATCTCAGCCATGAGCACGTTAACGTGAACACCTTTACGGCCGACATGGAGCGCGCGCTCATCAATTCCGGCAAGGTCCAGTTCGTCGCCTCCAAGGGCGAGCGCGGCGAGGTCCGCGAGGAGCGCAAGGACCAGGACATTCACGCCGCCGAGGCCACGCGCAAACCCATGGGTCAGGAGCTGGGCGCCGATTACATGCTGAAGGGCACGATCAACACCATCCTTGATACTTCCGGCTCCAGCCAGGTGAGGTATTACCAGGTGGACCTCACGCTCATCGGTCTGGCGGACAACGTCAAGGCCTGGGTGGGGCAGAAGAAGATCAAGAAGCTCGTCAAACGCGGGAATCTCCGTTACTGATAGCGGGGGCGCCGTCATGCGCGCCCGGCGCGGCATCGTCACTTTCCCGCTGCTGGCAGGGCCTCTCTTCGCGGCCATGTTGCTGTTTGCCGGCTGCGCTACCTACAGCGACTCGTTTTCCGTTATTGAAAACGACATGGCCGCCCAGCGTTTCGAGGCGGCATTGCAGGAACTCGAAAGACAGCGTCACCCCGCTCGCGATCAGGTGGTCTACCTTCTGAACAAGGCGATGCTCGAGCGCATGAAAGGTGATTTCACCGTTTCCAACCGGACATTCGAAGCCGCCAAGTCGCGCATGGAGGAACTTTACGGCCTAAGTTTGCGGGAACAGGCGCTTTCGGTCGTGGTCAACGACGCCACGCGCAGTTATGCCGGCGAGGAATTCGAACGGGTCCTGGTGCACCTGTACATAGCGCTTAACTATCTGCAATTGGGCGACCTCACCAACGCACGCGTGGAAGCCCTGCAGGTGGACGAGCGACTGCGCGAAATTACCCAGAAACTCCCGCAAAACCGTTATACCGAGGATGCATTGGCGCGTTATCTCACCGGCATGATTTACGAGGAGCGGGGGGAGTACAGCGATGCCATGATCGCCTACCGCAAGGCCTACGAAGCATACCGCGAGTACCGCCGGAAATATTTTGTGGACATCCCGGATACGCTCAAGCGCGATCTGCTGCGATTAGCGCAGCAGATGGGCCTGACCGGTGAAATGCAACAGTACCAGAACGAATTTCATATTACGCACTGGATGAGCACCGCCGAACTCGCGCAGCAGGGTGAACTCGTTTTCCTCCTGCACGACGGCCTTGCTCCCATCAAGCGTGAACATGCGGTGACTGTCGTGGACCCCGCGTCCGGCCATCTGGTTCGTATCGCCGTGCCTTATTACGAAACGCGTCCCACGCCGGTAAACCGCGTGCGTGTGATGGCGGGAAGTTCAGTCGCCTCGGCCGAGGTGGCGGAAGACATCAGCGCCATCGCCTTCAAGGATCTCGAAACCAAGATGCCGGCGATTACCGCACGTGCCCTGGCGCGTGCCGTGCTCAAGGCGCAAATGGCCAAGGCCGCGCGCGAGAACGCGCGGCAGCAGAACCAGAACAACGCGGGCGCGGCCGTGGCCGCCATGGCGGTGGAAATCGCCGGAGTGGTGACGGAACGCGCGGATACGCGCAGCTGGTTGACGTTACCGTCGCGCATTCATCTGGCGCGCCTGCCCTTGCCGCCCGGAAACTACGCGGTTAAAGTCGATCTGCTGGGCGATGACGGCCGGATCGTTTCCACCCGGGAATACGCCAACATCGTCTTGCGCCGGGGCGCGAAGACCTATCTCTCGCTCCACTGGATTCCGCCATACGTTCCAACAAGGAGATCAAGATGAAAATCCTGTTTGCGGCGATAATGGGATTGACGCTGCTCGCCGCCGCCGGCTGCGCCACGCGTTCCGCCATGCCGGACTGGGTCAACGGCCCAGCCGAAAAGTATCAAAGCGAGCAATACCTGATCGGGCGCGGTCAGGCGGCCACGGCGGAGGAGGCGCGCGACCGGGCGCGCGCGGATCTCGCCAAGATATTCGAGGTGTCGGTCGCGGTGGAGAGCCAGGACGTTCAAACCTTCAGTCTGAAATCGCCAGGCGCCGGCAATGAGACCGGACCCGCCGGCGAATATGCCGCACAGGCCTCGCGCCGCATCACCACCCGTGCCGATCAGATTATCCAGGGGATCCAGATCGCCGAGGTCTGGCAGGACCCGCTGACCAAGACGCAGCATGCGCTGGCGGTGCTGCCGCGCTTACAAGCTTCAATGCGCCTGCACCAGGAAATCGAGCGCCTCGATGCCGCCACGCGCAAATATCTTGAGGAGTCACGCGGCGCGACCGACCTTCTGGTCAAGATCGGGGCTGCCGACCGCGCACTCGGGACACAGCTCGAGCGCACCGGCTATCAGAAATCCTTGCGCGTCGTGGACCCGACCGGGCGCGGCGCGGAACCCGAATGGAACACCGCCAGGCTCAGCGCCGATCTCGCTGATCTGCTTAAGCGCGTGCATGTGGCAGCACAAGTCGCACCGGATGCGCCACCAGGCTTTGCCACGGCCGTCAACGGCGCGTTGGCTGGCGCCGGTTTTCTGATCGAGACCGGCGAGAAACCGGAGTACGTTCTGGTCGCGAATCTGGTGTTGGAAGATCTGGGCTTGCGGGATGGCTGGTACTGGCAGCGCGGCGCGTTGGAAGTCACGCTTCGGGAGACCGCCGCCAATCGCGTACGCGGCAGCCGGCGTTGGGACATCAAGGTTTCAGCCCAGGATCACGCCGTGTCCCGCCAGCGGGCGCTGGATCAGGTCGCTGCCATTCTGGGGCGGGAGTTGCGCGAAACAGTGGTCGGTTTCGCGTCGCCCTGAACGTCAGCCCGCGATTTCGAGGCAGCGCCCGGACCGAATCGGCGGTCGCGGCCCGGCGAGCGCCAGGATTTTTTCAGCCACGCGCTCGGGCGGCATGCCCATCCGCCTTCCCGAGTATTCCCGCTGCATATCGGTGTCCACTCGCCCCGGACACACGGCATAGACACGTATGCCCTGTGCGGCGACTTCCTGCGCCAGGCTTTCGGTGAAGCCCACGACAGCGAATTTAGAGGCGCAGTAGCTGGCCAGCTCGGCGAAGCCCGTCAGTCCCGCCCCCGAAGCGATATTGATGATGACGCCCGAACCGCGCGCGAGCATGTGGGGCAGCACCGCGCGCGTTACGTACAGCACGCCCTTCACGTTGGCATCCACCACTTCATCGATCTTTTCCGGCGGCTGCTCGGCAAATGGGCCACTCCAGGCGCGCCCGGCGTTGTTCACGAGTACGTCAATCTCGCCCAGCCGGCGGCGGCATTCCTCAATAAGCCGCTGAACCTGTGCGCGGTCCCTCACGTCCGCTTCGATTGCCGCCACCGTGCCCAGATGGCTTAAATGATTTTCCGCTTCCTTGAGCCGGTGTGAATCTTTTGCACAGATGACAACACGCGCACCTTGTTCTAAAAAAGCGCGGGCGATGGCGAACCCGATCCCGCGCGAACCGCCGGTGATGAGCACCACGCGGTCAACGAACGATTTTTTGTTCGATTCCACCGAGGAAGAATTTTATGCGGTCATCGCAACTCGCTCAGGAGCGAATCCATCATGCGCTCCGCCTGCGAACCGTAGCCGCCGCCGAAGAGATTGAAATGGTTGAGAATGTGGTAGAGGTTGTACAGCGTCTTACGCGCCTTGTAACCGGCATCGAGCGGCCAGGTATCCTGATACGCCTGATAAAACCGCGTGGAAAATCCGCCGAATAATTCCGTCATCGCGATATCCGCTTCACGGTCGCCGTAATAGACCGCGGGGTCGAAGATCACCGGCTGCTGTTCCACCGCGCCGACGTTGCCGCCCCACAGATCGCCATGCAACAGCGACGGCGCGGGCCGGTAGGTGCGGAAAAAACCTCCCAGCTCCGCCATCAGCCGCTCGCCCTTGCGCATCAGGTCATGGCCGTTGCGCATGGCGAGCCTGAGCTGGAAGCCGAGACGGTGTTCGCGCCAGAACTCCACCCAGTCGGCGCAGGGCGTGTTGATCTGCGGTGTCGAACCGATGGTGTTGTCCATACTCCAGCCGAATTGATCGCGCGTGGCACGATGCATCTGCGCCAGTTCCCGCCCGAGCTGTTCGAGGCTGCGCGCATCCGCACCTTCCAGATCGAGATATTCGAGCGCGAGGTAGGCCGAACCGTCGGCCGTGCCGGAACATACCGGCTGCGGCACGCGCACGCTGCGCGTCTGCGCGATTTCCTTCAGACCCTCGGCTTCGGCCTCGAACATGGCCAGGCGCGCCGTGTCATTGAGCTTGACGAAGTAACGGCGGTTGCCGTCCGTGAGAACCGTGGCGGAGTTGATGCACCCGCCGCCGACAGACTGCCGTGACCGAATGGCGAAGGGAGCGCCGGTGGTTGCGGAAATGTGCTGTGCGATCGCTGCCCAGGTTGTATCCATTCCCCCGCCTCCCTCATCCGAGACGGGTAATGTAGGACCAATCCCCGGAGGCGAGAAGCCCGTTTTGGTCTGGCGCGGCGCCGGAAAATGACACCCCTCATGACCGAATAACAGCCAGGCCCTGCCGTTGATCCCGGGGCCTGCAAAAAATCGCGAAAAAGGCCTTATTTCCCCCATTATTTTTCGTAAACCGCTGATTTTATGGATGCCGATAAGTGGCACTGGATTTGCAAGATTTACCGGCCGCCAGCGTGTTGGCGCCACGGGAAGGTCAGCGCCGGGCGGCACAGGGACAGGGAAATACCAGGAGGTTATCAAGGTTCCAATGGAACGGGAACGACCACGAACGGATTCGCATCGGCGTTTATTCGTCTTCAGTCGTCTTTGGCGATTAAGAATAACGATGCTGTTTAATCAGTTATCCATGCGTATGAGCCTCACCGTCGCCGTGATGGTGGTGGGATTGCTCGGCATGTTTTTTGTGCTCGCGAGCGGCGACATCTACCGCGACGTGAGCCTGGCGCAGCAGCGCGTCGCGCTCGGCGAACAGGTCAAGACGCGGCTCAGCGACCTGCGCCGGGAACTGGATGCGGAATCGCAGCGGTTTGTCCTGTTGGCTCGCGCGGAACCCGGGTTGACGAACTCGGTGGAAGGCGGGAAGACATCCGCCGTCGTGCGCCATCTCGACCGGGTTTTCGACCGTCCCGGTTTCGCCTCCACCCGCACCAGGCTGGCCAAGCTTCAGGTGCTGAATGCAGATATGAATGTGCTGGCCTCCTCCGGCAAGGGCGTCCCCGAGGCCGTCCTGAATCATCCCGCGTGCGCGAACCTGCGCGCCGCGGCGGCCAAGCGCAAAGACGCGGAGCGTCAGAAGCCCGTGACCGGCGTCTGCGTAGAGGAGAAAAATATTTATCACCTGCTGATTCATTCCCTGGGCAAACGCCCAGCGTCCGGTTTTCTGCTGGTCGCGACGGACATGACCCCGCGGTTGACCGGGGCCGACAACATTTTCAACCTGCCCGTGCGCCTGAGCTTTCCCGACGGGGCCTTGCTGTTCCGCTCCGCCAACTGGCCACGCGACGATGAAACAGAAAGTTATCTGGTGGCGGAACAGCCCTTCGGCATGGCGTCCCGCCCGGTGATCCATGTCGGTGTCAGCCAGGACATCCGGATATTCAGCGACGGGTTGGCGCTCACCCGGTACAACATTGCGGCTGTTGCCGCCTCCGCGATTCTGCTGGTCGCCCTGCTCGTGTGGTTTGCGCTGCAGAAGACCGCCATCAAACCGCTGCGGACACTGGCCGCCCAGCTGCGCAAGGCCCGTTCCGACAAGAGTCATCTCGGCGAGCATGTGGTGGTAAGCGGCTGCGCCGAGGCTGTCGAACTGGGCGCCGCCTTCAACAGCATAACGACGCGGCTCAAGGAACTTCATGAAAGCCTGGAAAGCCTCGCCTTCACCGATCCGCTGACGAAGCTGCCGAACCGCACGTTGTTCCACGAGCGCCTGGGACACGCCATCGAGGACGCCAAGCGCGATTACAAGCCCTTCGCTCTGATGCTGATGGATCTCGATCGCTTCAAGGATATCAACGATACCCTGGGTCACCAGGTCGGCGACCTGCTGTTGCAACAGGTGGCGGCGCGCCTGCGCAGCAAACTGCGCGATATCGACACGGTGGCGCGCATGGGTGGCGACGAGTTCGCGATTCTGCTGCCGGCAGTCAACGACAAACACGCCACCATGGCGGCGCGCATGCTGCTCCAGGTCTTGCGCGCGCCGTTCCGCATCGAGGAGCAGAGCCTGGACATTGGCGCGAGCATCGGCATTGCGCTCTATCCCGATCATGGCGTGGACGCCAACATTCTCATCCAGCGCGCGGATGTGGCCATGTATGCCGCCAAACACGCCAACAGCGGCCATGCCTTCTACGACAGCACGCAAGACCAGCACAACCCGACGCGGCTGACGTTGCTCGGTGAACTGCGCCATGCCGTGGAACAGGAGCAGTTCGTGCTTTACTTCCAGCCCAAGGTGAATTTGAAGACTTCCCAGGTCACGGGTGTGGAGGCGCTGATACGCTGGAACCATCCGCGCCAGGACCTGATGCTGCCGGACACCTTCATTCCGCTGCTCGAGCAGACCGGCATGATTCGCAGCCTGACGCCTTGGGTGCTGAACGAGTCCCTGCGCCAGGGCCAGCAGCTCCAGGACCAGGGGCTGCCCATCAGCATTTCCATGAATCTGTCGGTGCGCGACCTGCAGGACCCGTATCTGGCGGATTCCTTTGCCGAGCAACTGGCGGCGCTTCAGATTTCGCCGCGCTGGCTGGAGCTGGAGATTACTGAAAGCGCGGTAATGACCGAGCCGGAGCGCGCCCTCGAGGTGCTTGCGCGCCTGTCCGCGATGGGGCTAAGAATCGCGATCGACGATTTCGGCACCGGCTATTCCTCACTTTCTTATCTGAAAAAGCTGCCGGTCAATACCATCAAGATCGACAAGTCGTTTGTCATCGGCATGGGGCGCGACGAAAACGACGCGGCCATCGTGCGCACCAGTGTCGATCTGGCACACAACCTCAAGCTCGAGGTCGTGGCCGAAGGCGTCGAAAACGAGGAAACCCTCAACCGCCTGGGCGAGCTGGGCTGCGACACCGCGCAGGGGCACTACATCAGCCGCCCACTGTCGGCGGAAGAACTGTCGGTCTGGCTTAACCAGTCTTCCTGGGCGCTCAGGCGCAACCCCAAACTGTTACGCCTGCATAAGTAAGTGGGCTCTCCATATCCGCGGAAATTTATCTCCGCGCGCGGCAGCCTGCATCCGCTTTCCGTTTCCGAATCCCGCTAACAGTTATCTTTGCCCAAACTGTAGGCGCCGGGCCCCTGCGCGACGATAAACAGCAGCGCGCCCATGATCGCCAGGTTTTTCTGGAACTGGATGAACTGCATCTGCATCTGATCCGGTGGCAGTCCCCAGTAGGCGTGAAAGAGTAAAGTCACCGGGATCATCCACAGGAAAATAATCGTGGCGGCCCAGCGCGCCTGCCAGCCGACCAGGATCATCAGGCCGCCGCCGAGTTCGATGGCGATCGTCAGAACCAGCATGAGCTTGATCAGATTGGGATCGAGGCTCGGCATCTTGGCGGCCATGTATTCTGCCGCACCTACAAAACCGGTGATCTTCTTGAAGCCGGCGACGATGAACAGATTCGACAGCAGCAGGCGCCCGATCAGCGGCCCGTATTGCTGTGCCCATTTGCATGCACCCTTCATGTTTCATCCTCCTGTTCCATGGTGTCCCGCCGCATCGTAAACGTTGTTTTACCCGATGCCTAGCCGATCTACAGGCATTTTGGCGCTGGAAAATGCCTCCGGTTGTCTACTTTATGCACAGCGAAAATGCGCCGGAAAAAGACCCGGAGCATGCGGCCAAAAATTTCTCGATAAAGCCGGGTGATTTTATTTAACGTATTGATCTTAAAACATTTAACGCGTCAGTTTATTTTTTAATCAAACTAACAGAATTGCCGGAAATTGCCGTGCGACAAAGCGCGTACCACGGCTTCATCAACATTGTTATCCACAGATTCTGTGAGTAACGTTCGCGCCTTTTAGATACAAGCGCTTAGAGGCAAGTCATGACAAACCTGTGAGCGTGGAGCACGGGTGTTTCACGTATTGCACATAAAGTGTTCAAAAAATTTCGTTCCATGGCCTTGTGATAGAGTCGCCGCCATGTCCGCTGCGCCGCGAATTTACCAAGTGGCAGTACCCACCCCTTTGTATCGCGCGTTTGATTATCTGGCCACCGTGTCACTGGTGCCGGGGGCGCGCGTGCAGGTGCCGTTCGGTCGCCGGGAAATGATCGGCGTCGTGCTCGGTGAGGTGGCGCAAAGTGAGCTGCCAGCCAGCCGCTTGAAGGCCATCACGCAACCGCTGGATGCCGGCGCCATACTCCCACCGCCGATACTGGCTCTGCTTCGATGGGCGGCGGATTATTATCATCATCCTCTCGGCGAAGTCATTCACACCGCCCTGCCGGTGCGCTTACGCAAGGGCCGCGCGCCGGTCGTCGGTGGGGTGAAGGTGTGGATGCTCACCCATGAGGGAAAGGCCGTGGATCCGCAGACGCTGAAACGCGCCCCGGCGCAAAAGCATATGCTCGAGGCGCTGGCGGCGGCCGCGGAAGGTCTCAACGCGGAGCAGCTGGCAAAAGTCTCGCAGCGCTCGGCGGCGGCACTCAAGGCGCTGCGCAGCAAAGGGTGGGTGAGCAGTCACCAACGTGACTCGCCGCCTGTTACGAACGGGAATTTGCCGTCCGCGCCGGAACTCAATCCGGGCCAGAAGTCCGCCGTGACCGCCATCGTTGCCAAGTTGGATGGCTTCCACCCCTTCCTGTTGCACGGAGTCACCGGCAGCGGCAAGACCGAGGTTTACCTGAATGTGATCGAACAGGTGCTGGCACAGGGAAGGCAGGCGCTGGTACTGGTGCCGGAAATCAGCCTGACGCCCCAACTGGTTGTCCGCTTCGAGCGGCGCTTCCGTGCGCCGATTGCGGTGCTGCATTCCGGGCTCAACGAACAGGAGCGCCTGAGTGCCTGGGTCAGGGCCAGCGCAGGCAGGGCGCCCATTGTGCTCGGCACGCGCTCCGCCGTGTTTACGCCGCTCAAAAATACTGGTGTCATCGTGGTGGATGAAGAGCACGATGCTTCGTATAAACAACAGGACGGATTTCGCTATTCGGCACGGGACGTGGCGGTGATGCGCGCCGCGCGCGAAAAAATACCCATCATCCTGGGTTCCGCGACACCTTCGCTGGAGAGCCTCAAGAACGCGCGTCAGAGAACCTATACGCTGATCGAATTGCCGGAACGCACCGGCAGCGCCGTCATGCCGCAGGTGCGGCTGCTCGACATGCGCCGGCTCAAGCCGAGCGAAGGACTCTCGTTGCCGCTGCGCGAGGCGCTCGCGGACAGGCTCAAAAAGGGCGAGCAGAGCATCCTGTTCCTGAACCGCCGCGGTTTTTCCCCGGTGTGGATGTGTTTTGACTGCGGCTGGGTGGCTCCCTGCAAGCGTTGCGACGCCCAACTCACGCTGCACCAGAAAAAACAGAAACTGCTGTGTCATCATTGCGGCGCGGAACAGGAAGTGGCGCAGCGTTGCCCGTCCTGCCGGGGCGAGAACCTGCATCCGCTCGGCGAGGGCACGGAAAGAGTGGAGGGCGCGCTGGAAAAGTTTTTCCCGCAGGCGCGCATCGAACGCATCGACCGCGATAGCACCGCGCGCCGCGGCGCGCTCGAGGAAAAATTACGGCGCGTCCACGAGGGCGAGGCCGATATCCTGGTCGGGACCCAGATGCTCTCCAAGGGGCACGATTTCCCCAATGTCACGCTGGTCGGAATCCTGAACGCCGATCAAGGACTGTACGGAACCGATTTTCGTTCGAGTGAACGGTTGTTCCAGCTGATCATGCAGGTGAGCGGCCGCGCCGGGCGCGCGGACAAACCGGGCGAGGTACTGATCCAGACCTGGCATCCGGACCATCCGTTGTTCGCCGCGTTACAGCGGCACGACTTCCACGGCTTCGCCGAGTTTGCGCTCAACGAACGCCGCGAGACCGGCTACCCGCCCTACAGCCATCTGGCGTTGCTGCGCGCCGAGTCGCCCACGCCCGGCGCGGCGCTCGAATTTCTGCAGGAAGCGCGCACGCTGGCCGTGCGACTGTCGCCCGGGGAAGGCGTACAGATTTTGCAGCCGATGGCGGCGCCCATGGAGCGGCGTGCCGGGCGCTATCGCGCGCAACTGCTGGTGCAATCCAATCAGCGTGCGCCGCTGCACGAATTTCTAGGTCAATGGGTAAGGCAGTTGGCCGAGGCGAAGTTCAGTAAAAAAGTGCGTTGGTCACTCGATGTCGATCCCGCGGAGATGTATTGATTCAATGCCACAGAGGTCACAGAGAACACAGAGTGAAAAACCAAAATTTCCAACGAATGGCCTTAAATTGTTTCTCGGTGATCTCTGTGTGCTCTGTGGCAATAAATCTTAGTGCGGGATGGCCTCGAAGATTTTCTGGCCGTTGTCGTCATTGAGCAGGCGGTAAACGCGCCATGCCGTATCCTTACCGGTCCGACATGCACCGTAGCGAAACGGCATGATCCTCCCCGCCAGGGCAAAGCGCAGATCGTTGAACCACACGCACAGACCGTCTTTGATGTGATCCACGCGGTACAGCGCCGGAAACAGGGCAAAACCCCGATAGGCCGCCAGGGCCTCCGAGTACCATACCTGTTCCGCCAGCTTGGCGTCCTTCCCCAGGCCGAAACGTGGCGCCTGTTTCCACAGGGCATCCCGCACCGGGTAGTACGAGGCATGCACCTGACGCAGCCAATTGGCGTCCTCCGGGGGGAATTCCGGAATCTCATTGCGCCACAGACTCACATAGGACATGTAATACGAATCCTTTTGCGGAATAACGATCATCCAGTGGAATGGCGAGAAGGGTTGGGGAATGGCCTCGACCGTTGCTCCCTCAAGCTGATGCCGCGCGGCGTAGGCCTCGCCCACCGCGACCGCGCGTTGGTGCAGGATTCCCTGAATACCCACGTAGGCGGCCAGCACGGCCAGACCGATGACGGCGGGTTTGCGCGCAAGGTTCCACACCGCCGAGGCAATGAGTCCCGCCACGATGATCGCCGTGAAGTAGGGATCAATGATAAAGGTCGTCGGAATCTGTGCGCGCCAGGTGGAAAACGGCGCGAAGATCATGGTGCCGAAGGCGGTGATCACGTCGCCGACGATATGGATGCCGATGCCCAGCGCCACCACACCTGCGAACGCGCGCCAGGAATATTTTCCGCGCACCAGCAGCATGAACAGCAGCGACAGACCCAGCGCCCACAGCGGCAGCATGATCACGGAATGCGTGACGCCGCGGTGCACGGTGAGATAGGTCAGGGGATCGATGAAGCGCGTGATGAAATCGCTGTCGGGAAACGCCGCGCCCCAGAAGCCAACCCACAGGCGCGCGCGTCGCGGCAACTGACCCGGTCGCGGGTCTTTCGGTTCCGTCGCGCGCGCCAGCAGCGCGCCGGAGAGCGCATGGGTCAGTGTGTCCATGTTATCGATTGAAGTATATCGCTACGTGTCTCGAACTTATCTCAAAAAATTTTTGAAACCACAGATGATCGCAGATAGAAAAAGCGAATGGGTTCTTTATCTGTGTTAATCCGTGCCCACCTGTGGTTCCTAAGCAAGCATGTAGCCCGCATGCAGCGCCAGCGGAGTGCGGGGGAATTCTGCGCCGGTAGGCCTCACCCCCGGATTTCGCTGCGCTCCGTCGGGCTACCTCCATGAATCCGTCACGGGTTAATCGTTATTAGCGTTTATCCACGTTCATCTGAGGTTTCAAAATCTTTTCTTGACAGTCGTATATAAGTAACTCATAATTTAGTTAGATAACTTACTTACTACTTTAATTTATTGATTCAAATGGAATTAAAGGAAACTAACAAGCGCTTTCGCTTGCTTGAAGCGGCGAACAAATTGGTACATGCGCATGGATTCAATCAGACCACGCTGGCCGATATCGCCCAGGAAGCCGCGGTCCCCGTGGGCAATGTTTATTACTACTTCAAAACCAAGGAAGACATCGGTCACGCGCTGATTGAGCACCGCGCGAACTTTTATCGCGGTCTCATCGCCGCGTGGGACAAGCTCCCGGACCCGAAAAGACGCATTCATGCGCTGATTGGCGAAGTGGAGGGGCAACGTGAGGCGTTGGCCTCCAGCGGCTGTCCCATCGGCAGTCTTTGCCAGGAGCTGCACAAGGACGGAGGCGCGCTCGCGGAAAAGGCCGCGAGCCTGATGGCCGCCATTCTGGGGTGGACCGAGCAACAATTTCGCGAGCTTGGCAAGGGAAAGGAGTCCGCCGATCTCGCCTTGCATCTGGTGACGGTGTTGCAGGGCGCCAGTTTGCTCACGCATACCTTCAATCAGCCGGATTTGCTACTGCGGGAAACTGCCCGGCTCAGGGAATGGGTCAACGCCCTGTAGCGCATGAACCGATTCAAATACCCAAGCGAAATTTGAAAACCCCCTTAACCCAAACAGGAGATCACCATGCCAAACACAGCACAGGAACTCGATGCCCGGGGATTGAACTGCCCGTTGCCCATTTTGCGCGCCAAGAAGGCCCTCAACGGACTGCAGCATGGCCAGATTCTGCGCATACGCGCCACCGATCCGGGTGCGGTCAAGGATTTCGACGCCTTCTGCAAGTCGACTGGTAATGAGCTGGTTTCCTCCGAACAGAGCAGTGGCGAGTATGTTTTCCAGATCCGCAAGAACTGACGGATATTCCTCTGTCGGTCAACCAGAAGCCTTTGAAAGGAGGCAAGCATGTCTAACGTAGCTGAAATGCCGTCCGGCAAAATTCCCAGTGAGCTGTTGCAGAAGCACGGTGCCGCGCTCGATGCCTGGTTCGACGAACGTTTCTCGAAAAAACTGAAAGAGGCCGAGGAGAGCAAGACACCGTCGCTCGCCATTATCGCCACCAAGGGCACCATGGACTGGGCCTATCCGCCGTTCATTCTGGCCTCAACCGCTTCGGCGCTGGGCTGGGACGTGAACGTGTTTTTCACGTTCTACGGTTTGGAGTTGCTGAAAAAGGAGTTGCAACTCGAGGTCAGTCCGCTCGGTAACCCGGGCATGCCCATGAAAATGCCCTTTGGCCCAAAATGGTTCAAAGGCATCAATTGGAACATCCCGAATCTGGTGATGGCCGGCGTCCCGGGATTCGAGAAGGTGGCCACGGGCCTGATGAAGAAAACCGTGAAAAATTGCGGTGTTGCCTCGGTTCAGGAACTGCGCGATGTCTGCGTCGAGGCCGGCGTCAATCTGGTCGCGTGCCAGATGACTGTTGACCTGTTCGGCTATACCCGCGACGATTTCATCCCCGAGGTGAAAGACTGGATCGGCGCCGCCAGTTTCTTGCCGATCGCGCAAAAGTCCGATGTGTGCCTGTTCATCTGAGGAGGAAGGGCGAGCCATGAGCGCACAGATGGAAGATGATCCGTTTTACGCCGCGTTTCGCGGCCAGTTTACCGGCGTGCTGAGCTGGGAGGACCTCGATGTTTTCTGGGAGGTGGTGCGCAACAACGCTGCCGCCGGCTGGTATGTGTATGCCGTCGGCGAGGCGCCGCCGGCCGCGCCTTCGACCGCCGGGCAGGTCCATGCTTTTCTGTCCGAGATCGACGTGCTGTTGCGCCGTGAACATCAGGAGGACTATTGCGGCATCGTCTACGCCGACAGCAAAACCGAGCCTTCCATAATCAAAATCTTCGACCCGAACAATCTCGGGGTGCAATGCGGATTCAGCGACAACCCGCCGCTGCCGGGCTGGGTCATGAGCTTACTGCCGCCAGTAGCGCTCCATGACCGCGCCCACCGCCCCGAGGCCCGCAAGCGCTGGTGGCGGAGGTTGTGGGACTGAACAGGGATGTTGTAGTGCGCGATATCAGAACGGCTTGACCACCGCCAGGATGACCCCGGCGATGAGGATGACGGTCGGGAATTCGTTGAACCAGCGGTACCAGACATGGTCATGGCGATTGCGGTCGTATTTGAAGTCGATCATCAGCTTGCCGCAGTAAACGTGGTACAAGATCAGGATGATGGTGAGCGCCAGCTTGGCGTGCAGCCAGCCGCCGGCGAATCCGTACCCGAGCCACAGCCACAGTCCGAAACCGATGGTGAGAATGCCGCCCGGCGTCGTGATGCCGAAGAAGAGCTTGCGCTCCATCACCTTGAAGCGCTCGATGCCTTCGCGGTCGGTGGCCGGTGCCATGCTGTGATACACGAACAGGCGCGGCAGGTAGAACAGCCCGGCGAACCAGGTGACGAGAAAAATGATGTGCAGGGATTTGATCCAAAGCATGATGGCTCGCTTTTTTTGGCGGCAATGCGGATCAGGCGCCGGGGACCTTCAGGTGGCGCGAGATGATACGCCGGGCCTTGGCCATGTCCAAACGGCCGGTGTAGCTCAGTTCGGTTTTTCCGTCCGGTGCGATGAGAAAGGCGGTCGGGACGTAGGGCACGCCGCCGAAGGCGCTGGTCACCACGCCTTGCACGTCAAGCGCGACGGGATAGGGCACGGCGTGGCGCTGTACAAATTCCTGCACCCTGATCGGCGGATCGTAGGGCATGGCGACGGCGATCATTTCAAGCCCTTGTGGATGCCAGTCTTTATAGAACTGGATCAGATCGGGCAGTTCTTCCACGCAGGGCGGGCAGGTGGTGGCCCAGAAACTCACCAGCACCGGCCGGCCGCGCAGCGACTGCAATGTTATTTTTGTTCCGTCGAGCAGGACAAACTCGGTTTCCGGCGGCACGCGTGGTGAGGGTGGAAACAGATGTGTCGCCGCCCAGGCCAGCACGGCCGCGGCCGCCAGTATGACCAACAGCTTGGTGTGTTTTTTCAAACGAACAACTCCAGAAGATTATTCAAAAACCGCCGGCCTTGTGGCGTCGGGCGGATGGTTCGTGCATCCCATTCGATCAGCCCTCTGTTTTCGGCCTGCACCAGTTTCGGTTCGCAGGTTGAAATCGGAACCCCCGCGCGCTCCTGAAACAGTGGCGAAGGGAAGCCATCGACCAGACGAAGTGCGTTCAGCATGAACTCCGCTACCGTATCGTGACGCGAGAGCTTCTGTTCGCCGCCGATGCCTTGCGGTGTGCCCGCGTAGAGTAAATAGTCGTTCGGCTGTTTTACTTTCCACAGCCGTGTGATGCCCGTGGCATCGGTGATCTTGGCGTGCGCGCCGGCGCCGATGCCGAGGTAATCCCCGAACTTCCAGTAATTCAGGTTGTGCCGGCATTCATAGCCCGGTTTTGCATAGGCCGATACTTCATATTGCCGGTAGTCTGCTGCGGCCAGTTCCGCCTGCAACTGGCTTTGCATTTCCCAGGCGACGTCATCGTCCGGTAGCGCAGGCGGCTGCGCATGGAACAGCGTGTTCGGTTCGATGGTCAGTTGGTAGACGGAGAGATGGCTTGGATGAAGTTGTATTGCCGTGCGAACGTCCGAAACGGCCTGCTCCACCGTCTGATCGGGCAGGCCGAACATGAGATCGAGATTGAAATTCTCGAAGCCCGCCGCGCGCGCGGCCTCGGCGGCGCGCAGCGCTTCCTCGCGCCCGTGGATGCGACCCAGCGCTTTCAGTTTGGCTTCGTCGAAGCTCTGGATGCCGATGGACAGGCGATTGATCCCCGCTTGGCGAAATCCCTTGAAGTGTTCCACATCTGATGTGCAGGGATGCACAAATGTCGCGGGCGCAGGATGCGCAGGAGCGACCACCGTGCCGGGATTGGCCTCAAGCGTGATTTCGATATTTTGATCTAGCGGCAGTCGCGCGCGAATTCCGGACAACAGACGGTCAATGGCCCCGGGCGAAAACAGGCTTGGCGTGCCGCCGCCGATGAAAATGGAATAGACCGGCCGGCCCCACGCCCGCGGCAGGTCCTGCTCCAGATCGCGCAGCAGCGCGTCGATATATTCCTGTTCCGGAATTTTGACGTGCAGGGACGCACTAATGTCGCGGGAGGCAGGATGCCGGGAGCGACTGGCACGCACCTCGTGCGAGTTGAAATCGCAGTACGGACACTTGTGCACGCACCAGGGGATGTGTACGTAAAGCGATAGCGGCGGAAGCGAAGCAAAATGCTGCATGGTCGGACAGGAACGGAAAGAAACAACGAATTATACAGCGCGGTGTCAGCCGGAAGGTATTATCAAGCCCGCTGGTTGGGCGCCGCCAGCACCTTGGGCCGCGCGATGCTGACCAGCATGACGCCGATCAAGATCACCACCATGCCCGCGAGCTGATTGGCATTGAGTGTTTCCTGCAATACCAGCCAGCCGAGCACCACGGCCACGAGCGGATTGATATAGGCGTAGGTACCGA
>Ga0209342_10000265_pt1 | contig 58706 bp, 49 predicted proteins | sample RifCSP16_2_FD_184023 | JGI IMG/M metagenome (GOLD analysis project Ga0209342, IMG submission 184023) | Soil microbial communities from Rifle, Colorado - Rifle CSP2_sed 16_2 (SPAdes) (version 2) | ecosystem: Environmental > Terrestrial > Deep subsurface > Rock core/Sediment | place: Rifle... | reverse complement strand
CCCGACGAGAAGCGTCGGGAGAGGGGGAGGGGCCGGGGGTGGGGGTGAGGATGCTGGCCTCCCCCAAAGCGCGGCGACTGGCGATCGAGTGCGGCCTCGACCTGGCGACGCTGCACGGCTCCGGCCCAGGCGGCGCAGTGTTGGCGGCAGATGTCCCCACCACAGTTCCCTTAGTTCCTTCGGTTCCTGTCCCTGCCCTGAGCGAAGTCGAAGGGCCTGCCGTGCCTGCTCCGCCGTCGGGCGAAATAGAGTCTCTCGGCACGATCTGGCGCGTCATGGCCGAGCGCATGACCAATAGCTGGACGAATGTGCCGCACTTCTATCTGATGCGCGAGATAGTCGCGAGTGGGTTGCTCGACATGCGCGCGCGGATCCTGCCTGCCGTCGAAAAGCGCAGCGGCGTCAAACCGACCTACACCGACCTGCTCGTCAAGCTCGTCGCGACCGCGCTGCGCGATCACCCACGCCTGAACGCGAGTTGGGTCGATGGCGGGATCCGACTGAATCGCGAGATCAACATCGGTATCGCGACGGCGATTGAAGAGGGCTTGATCGTTCCGGTGATTCACGGCGCCGAGGGGAAGAGCATTGGCGAGATTGCCGCGCGGCGAAACGACCTGGTGATGCGTGCGAATGAAAACAAGCTGCGCCCAAACGACATCGCCGGCGGCACGTTCACCATCACCAATCTGGGCATGTATAACGTCGACGTGTTCAACGCCATCATCAATCCGCCGCAGGCCGCTATCCTGGCAGTAGGCCGCATCACGGATCGCGTGGTGGCGGTGAACGGCCAGCCCGCCGTGCGCCCGACGATGATTGTTACACTTTCGTGCGATCATCGCGTGGTGGACGGCGCGCGCGCGGCGAAGTTTCTGGATGATCTGGCAAACCTGATTGAAGAACCGTGGGGGTTACTGGCATGACAACACTTGAACGCCTTCGCACCGCCGCTCCCGTCGCAGCGGCGAAAATCGGAGATGAAACCCCGGCGCTGGGGGAATATGGCTGTTTCGTCGGTGGGCAGTGGTTGAAGACAGGCCATGCCGTCGAAGTCCGCAGCCCGTACGACGAGTCGCTGGTTGCGATCGTGCATCGCGCAGGCCCGAAGGAGATCGAAGCGGCCATCGCAGCCGCCGTCAAGGCTTTCCAGCTTACGCGCAAATTGCCTTCGTGGAAGCGCGCCGACGTGCTCGAAAAGATCAGCGCGGGCATCGCGGCGCGGCGCGAGGACTTCGCCCGAACGATCGCGCTCGAAGCCGGCAAGCCGATCCGCACCGCGCGCGCCGAAGTCGATCGTGCGATCTTCACCTTCAAAGTGGCCGCCGAGGAATCCAAGCGCATCTACGGTGAGATCGTCCCCCTCGACTGGCTTCCGGGAACCGAGGGGCGTGAGGGCACCGTGCGACGCGTAGCCCTCGGCCCGATAGTCGGCATCTCGCCGTTCAACTTCCCGCTCAACCTCGTCGCGCACAAGGTCGCGCCCGCGCTGGCAGCGGGCGATCCGATCATCATTCGTCCCGCCAGCCAGACGCCGGTGAGCGCGCTCAAGCTAGCCGAGGTAGTGTCGGAGTCGGGCTGGCCGGAAGGCGCGTTCAGCGTCGTGCCCAGCACTACGGAGGACGCCGCGCCGCTCGTGGAAGACGACCGCATTCGCATGTTGACCTTCACCGGCAGCCCGGCGGTCGGGTGGGCGCTCAAGCGTCGGGCAGGGCGCAAGCGGGTGACGCTCGAACTGGGCGGCAACGCCGGCGTGATCGTCCACGACGACGCCGATCTGCGTTACGCCGCCGAGCGCGTGGCCTGGGGCGGGTTCTCGTATGCCGGCCAGTCATGCATCTCCGTGCAGCGCGTGTACGCGCACGCCGAAATTTACGAAGCGTTCCTCGACGATCTCCTGCCGCGCGTGAGGGCACTGAAGGTCGGCGATCCGCTCGACGAGGCAACCGACGTCGGGCCACTGATCGATCGCAGCGCGGCGGAGCGCGTCGAAGCCTGGGTGAACGAGGCGAAACAGGGCGGCGTGGAAGTGCTGACCGGTGGGACGCACGAGCGCAACCTGTGGCAGCCCACCGTGTTGGCCGCGATCCAACCGACGATGCGCGTGAGCTGCCAGGAAGTATTTGCGCCGCTGATCGGCGTGTATCGCTACAGCGACGTGCGGCAGGCGATCGCCGCCGTGGACGACAGCGACTTCGGTCTGCAGGCCGGGCTGTTCACCAACGACTGGAACGTGATCCAAGCCGCGTTTGACGACATCGAAGTGGGTGGGCTGATGATCAACGACGTGTCTACCTTCCGCATCGACCACATGCCGTACGGCGGAGCCAAGCAGTCCGGCGTCGGTCGAGAAGGGCTGCGATATGCTATCGAAGAGATGTCTGAGCTGAAGCTCTTGATGCTGAATCAGCGTGGCCGGTGACGGGGACCCTACAGGCAGAAAGGGGGTGGTGCTCGGGCCAATCGATGATGCCGGAGATCGCGACGGTGTAGCTCGAACTGTAGCCAGGCTCGAGCCAGGCGCGTCTGGTATCGACGTGGGCACAGGCTCAGCCTCCATACGACGCGCGGGATGTGGCCGCAGCTGTGCCGGGCGCCGCGCGGCAGTATCCCTCGGCACACAAGTGTCAGGATGCCTCAAGCGGGCAGAGGAGAAAGGACAATGCAAAACCGAATGACCTCGATGATCGTGGGAGCGATCATCTTGTCTCTGGTATTCGTAGGCGGCGCCGGCGCCTTGGCGAGAGATGCGCAACCTGAGATGCCGGCGCCTGATTGGATTCTGTTCAACGGCAAGATCGCGACGGTGGACGCCAACAACTCGTTTGCTCAGGCAGTGGCCATTCGCGACGGCAAGATCCTCGCCGTGGGGAGAAACGGTCCAATTCGGTCACTCTGGCGACCGGGGACACAGATCATTGACCTCAACGGGCGCACCGTGTTGCCCGGGCTTATCGATGGTACACTCCATGGTCTGCGAAACAGCTACCACTGCTTCAGCCGGGCTGTTCGCCTTGACGGCACCTTCAGTCGAAGTGAAGCGCTCGCGGCGTATGCGGCCAAGGGTACGCAGCTTGCCCCCGACACCTGGATCTTCACCACGGCGGGCTGGGGCGTGAACCAGTTCGACGTGCCAGGGATGCTCACCCGAGCCGAGCTGGACGCGGTTCTTCCCAACCATCCAGTGTGGGTGCAGGCGTTCGGGTTCACAGGTGTCCAGGTGAACAGCCGCGCCCTCGCGGTGCTGAGGTTGAAAGCAGGTGATCCAGGAGTGGAAGTGGATCCGGCGACGGGGCAGCCCACCGGTCGGCTCACCGGTGCGGCCTTCAGCGCGGCGGGAACTGCTATCCTGGCCCAGTTGCAGACGCTGACGATCGATGAGCAGGCCCAATGCCTGAAGGACTTCATGCGCGAGGCCAATCGCGTCGGCATCACAGCGTGGGACGACCCGGCCGGCAACGCCATGCCGTTCGCACCCGGTGGTGGGACGATCGAAGCACTCACCGGCGACCACGGCTACCAAGCAGTCAACCAGCTCTGGCGCGATGGCGAGATGACCGCGCGAGTCGTCATCAATCTCATCGCCTACATAGGCCTCGAGGGCGTCCTTCGGGACACCGAGAACGCCTTGAGTCTGATCGGCGACGACATGCTCCGTATCGGCGGGGTCGGCGAGGAAGTCATGCAACCGGTGGGAGGCGTGTATCCGCCGGAGTACCGGTCGATCGTCAGGCATCTCATTCGCAATCGCTGGCGGTTCGAGCACCATGCCACGCCGGGCATCACGCAGCGGACGAACCTGGATGCCTGGGAAGCAGTGAGCGCAGAGGTTGGCCCCATCGCCGACCTGCATTGGGTCATGCTTCATCCGGGGGAGGGTCCTGTAAACCCGACCGACGAGACACTGGCGCGTCTCAAGGCACTGGGCGCCGGCGTCGTGCCGACGAACCCGAGCGCGCGCGGGGGGACCGACCACCCGCCGTATCGACGTATCTACGAGAGCGGCACTCGCATGTGCCTCGGCACGGATGCGCTCAACGTGGCACCTTACCCGCCCTTTCTGAACCTGTGGTACACGATCAGCGGCAAGACCGTCGACCCCAATGTGCCCGGTGTTGTGCCGGAGCAGCGCCTCACGCGGGAGCAGGCTCTGCGGGCGGCCACAGTGAACTGCGCCTGGTTCGTCGAGCTCGAGGGCAAGGTGGGTTCGCTTGAGGTCGGCAAGCATGCCGATCTCCTCGTGTTGAGCGGCGACTACTTCACCGTCCCGGTCGACGAGATCCGCAATCTGACCTCGGTGCTCACGATGGTCGGCGGCAAGATCGTGTTTGCCGACGCCGAGTTCGCCGGCCTGGAGCAGCCATAGCGCCATCGACCATACGGGCTTTGTCTATCCAGCAACATCCAGAGAGGAGAGAAGAGATGAAACGAAACAATCTGCTCGTCGCAGGAACGATTGTCTTGTCCCTGCTGTTGGCCGCGTGCGGCGGCCCGGCGACGACCGTTGCACCCGTGCCGACTCAACCCCCGGCCGCGACGCAACCGCCTGCTCCAACCCAGCCGCCGCCGACCGAGGCACCAACCGCAGTCGCTCCCATTCGCATCGGCGCGTCGCTGCCGCTCACCGGCGATTTCAGCGAACCCGGCACCGCCGCGCAGCAGGGCTACGAGGTCTGGGTGGAGATGGTGAACGAGGCCGGCGGCCTGCTGGGCCGGCCCGTCGAGCTTACCGTCCTCGATAACGCCAGCGACCAGGACACCGCCGTCGCCGACTATGAAAAGTTGATCACGGTGGACAAAGTGGACCTGGTCGTGGGGCCATTTTCCAGTCGTCTGGTGATCCCCACCTCCGAGGTGGCCGCGCGGTACGGTTACGCGTTCGTCGAGCCGGCCGGTGGCGCGCCCGATGTGTTCAACCGGGGCCTGACCAATCTCTTCTTCGCGCAGCCGGCGCGCGGCGCGCAGCAGGCCGATCCGTTTGCCGATTACATCCTCAGCCTGCCGGAGGATGTGCGGCCGAAGACGTTCGCCGTCGTGAGCCAGGACGATCCGTTCGCGCTGGGAGTCGTGGAACGGCTCAAGGGGCAGCTCACCGACGGCGGGCTGGAACTCGTCCTCGACGAGATCTACGCGCCGGAGACCACCGACTTCTCCGCCATCGCTACGCAGGTGGCCGATCTCGACCCCGATCTGATCGTGGGCGGCACCATTCTGGAAGATTCGATCGGCCAGATTCGCGCCTACCAGGAAGCCGGTTATCAGCCGCGCGGCGCGTTCTTCACCACCGGCCCGTCGCTGCCGGGGCCGTTCCGCGAGGCGCTGGGCGACGCCACGGAAGGCGTCTTCGCGGCGATGTCGTGGTTCCCGGAGGCAGAAGAGTATCAGAATGCCGAGTTCGTCGCCAGGTATAACGAGATGTTTGGCGGCACGCCGGCCGATATTCCCGAAGACGCGGCGAATGCCTTCACCGTCGGCCAGGTGCTGCAGCAGGCCGTGGGGAATACCGATAACATCGACAACGCAGAGCTGATCGAAGAGCTGCACGAGGGCGTATATCAGACTGTCGTCGGGCCACTCAGCTTCGACGAGGTCGGCGCGCCGAAAGGCAGCTTCATGATCCTGCAATGGCAGGGTGATACCTTCGTCATCGTGGGACCGCCCGGCCGCGAACAGGCCGAACCGATCTGGCCCAAGCCGGAGTGGTAGACCATACCCCCACCCCCGACCCCTCCCCCGTGAACGGGGGAGGGGAGAAGGGGTGGGGGTGAGGTGTGAGGCATGCGTGAATCTTCCATCGGCTAATGTCCTGATTCAAGTCGCCATTGTCGGGCTGCTCACCGGCGGCGTATACGCACTGATGGCCGGCGGCCTGTCGCTGATCTTCGGCGTTCTGCGCGTCATCAATATCGCGCATGGCGCCTTCCTGGTGTTCGGCGCATACCTCGCCTACTGGCTGTTCAGGCTGTACGGCCTCGACCCGATCCTGTCGATCCTGATCACCATACCGCTGTTCTTTCTCGTCGGGGCGGTTGTGCAGCGCACCATGCTATCCCGCGTGCGGAGTGAGCCGGGCCTGTTCGTACTGGTGACGTTTGCCCTGGCCATCACGCTCGAAGGGATCATGGGCGCGCTGTGGCAGTCCACCGGCCGCTCGGTGCGCACCGCGTACACCGGCGAGGTGATCAAGCTGGCTGTACTGGATTTCAACCTGCGCCTGCCGGTGGTGCGCATCGTCGGGTTTGGGGCGGCGATAGCCGTGCTCGGTTTCTTTCACACGCTTCTGCTACGGAGCAACCTGGGACGGGCCATTCGCGCGACGATCCAGAACTCGACGGCGGCGCAACTGGTGGGTGTTAACGTGAGCCGCGTGCAGGCGGTGGCCTTTGGACTGGGGTTAGCGGCGGTGGCCGCCGGCGGCTCGATCTTCAGCCTGATCTGGACGTTCAACGCGGCCAGCCACGAGGAGTGGATCTCCAAGATGCTCTCGGTCATCGTCCTGGGCGGCATGGGCAGTTTGCCGGGCGCGTTCATCGCCGCGCTGATCATGGGCGTCGTCGAATCGGTGGCGGCGGTCACCATGACCACTTATCTGTCACCCATCGTCTTCTATCTGGTCTTGTTCCTCGTCCTGATCTTCCGGCCGCAGGGATTGATGGGTACGCGCATACGGGAAGGCTGAATGGCACAACTTCAAACCCCAAACTTCAAATCCCAAACTCCACGATGATGGACACGCGTATCAGGGAAGGCTGAACGATGCGTCGGAACGTGCTCCGCTGGTGGCCGCTGCTGGCCTTCATGGTGCTGTTGGCCTATCCCTGGATTCTGCGTGAACCCTACTATCACTTCCTGGGCTTCAACATGCTGCTGTATGCCACGATGGCGACGAGCTGGAACATCATGGGCGGCTACACCGGTTACAAATCGCTAGGGCACAGCGCGTTCTTCGGGCTGGGCGCGTACCTGGTCGCCATCGCGGCCAACCAGTTGGGCTGGAATCCGTTGTTGAGCGCGCCGCTGCTAGCAATCGTGGTGATGCTGGTGGCGATGGCGCTGGGCTGGATCATGCTTCGCACCAGCGGCTCGGCGTTTGTGATCGCCACGATCGCGATGCTGCTGATCTTCCGTCTGCTCGCGCTGAACCTTCGCGACATCACCAAGGGCGCGCCTGGCCTCAGCCAGCCACTGCCGCCCTGGCCGCCGGAGTTTTCGCGCATGCCCTTCTTCTACTACATGCTCGTCTGGCTGATCGTCGCGCTGGTAATCTCGGCCTACGTACGCCGCTCGCGCTTTGGGTTGGGGCTGCTCGCCATCCGCGACGACGAAGGCAAGGCCGAGATGGTGGGTGTGAACACCACCTTGTACAAGGTGCTGGCCTTCGGACTGAGCGCCTACTTCGTCGCGGTGGGCGGCGGCATCTGGTCATATTTCCAGACGCACATCAGCCCGGTGTTTGCCTTCGATATTCTGGTCGGCGTGGACATGATCCTGATGACGATGCTCGGCGGGCTGGGCACGCTGTGGGGGCCGGTGCTGGGCGCGTTCATCCTGATCCCAGCGTCGGACCTGATCCTCTTCACCTTCAAGTCGCAAATTCACCTGGCCATCTTGGGGGCGCTGATGCTGCTCGTCATCCTGTTTCTGCCGCGCGGCATCCTGCCGACGCTTCAAGACTGGCTGGAGCGTCGCCGCGCGCCGCGCGCGGCCTTCGTCGGCGCGCGCGCCATGGCCGACGTGCTCGCCGAGCAAGCCCACGCAGCCGACGGTGTTCAGCCCGTGCCTGACGAGCGGGTCGTCGCGGAAGAGGCGAAGCGATGACTGCTCTTCTTCAGGCGGAAAAGGTTACCCGGCGATTCGGCGGCATCGTCGCCGTGAATGAGTGTTCGATCGCCGTTCAGGAAAGGAGCATCACCGGCCTGATCGGGCCGAATGGCTCCGGGAAGACGACGCTGTTCAACCTGATCACAGGCGTTTATCGGCCCCATTCGGGCCATGTGTACTTGCGCGGTCAGCGCATCACCGGCCTGCAGCCCAGTCGAATCTGTCACCTGGGGCTGAGCCGGACCTTCCAGATCACCCGCCTGTTCTGGGACCTGACCGTTCTGGAGAATATGATCGTGCCCGTGCGCCAGGTGGGCATCCGCCCACTGTTCGGGCCTGGTATGTATCAGCATGAGCAGGAGCGGGCGCTGGCATTGCTGGATCGGGTGGGCCTGACTCACTTGAAGGACCAGCCGGCCGGCAAGCTGTCGTTCGGCCAGCAGAAGCTGCTCGAGTTTGCCGCGATCCTGATGTCGGGGCCGGATCTGGTGTTGCTCGACGAGCCGGCCGGCGGAGTCAACCCGACGATGATCCGCTTCATCATGAATCTCATTCGCAGCCTCAACCGGGACGGCGTCACGTTCCTCGTCGTCGAGCACAACATGGGTGTGGTGATGGATCTGTGCGATCACATCCTGGTGATGGATCAGGGCCAGAAGATCGCCGAAGGTCCGCCGCACATCATCCAGTCCGACTCGGTCGTGCTGGATGCTTATTTGGGGACGTAACGAATGTCATTCCTGATCGTGCTGGAAACGGGGAACCCAGAGGAACTGAGGGGAACTCACGGGAACTCGGGGGAACTCGGGGATGCTGCTTGAATTGAGAGATGTCGAAGCCGGTTACCTGCCGGGAATCAGCGTGCTGCAGGGCGTCAGCCTGCACGTGGACCCCGGTGAGCTGGTATGCCTGATCGGGCCGAACGGCGCGGGCAAGTCGACGGTGCTGCGCGCCATCTCCGGACTGTTGAGACCCACTCAAGGTTGTATTCAATTCGACGGCGAGGATATTGGCGGGATGAGGCCGGACTTGGTGCTGGGACATGGGATCGCGCACGTGCCTCAGGGGCACAGCACTTTCCCGGCGATGAGCGTTCACGAGAACCTGCTGATGGGCGCCTACGCGCTGCGCAATCGCGCCGAGCGCCAGCGGCGGCTGGATCGGGTGTATGCCATGTTCCCGTTTCTGGCAGAGCGTCGCAAAGACAAGGCCGGCAACTTGAGCGGCGGCCAGCAGAAAGTGCTTGAAATCGGCCGTGCCTTGATGATGACGCCGCGCATGATGCTGCTCGACGAGCCATCGCTGGGTCTAGCGCCGAAGACAGCGCGCATGGTATTCGAGACGATCAAGCGCCTCAACGACGAAGCCGGCATGACGATCTTGATGGTGGAGCAGAACGCCAAGAGCGGGCTGGCGATTTCTGACCGCGCGTACGTACTCGAACTGGGCAAAGAACGGCTGGTGGGGCCAGCCGACACGTTGCTCAACGATCCGCGCGTGGCCCAACTGTATCTCGGTGGCACGCTGGCGAGCTAGGCAGCCTGGAAGGGAACTCATGGGAACTCAAGGAAACCCGGGTGCCCCGCAATGGTTCGACATTCCCTATCCGGCATCGGCTTACACCTTCCCGCGTGAGGCGCTTTTGCACCGAGTCAGATTTGATAATGACTACATGCATCTTGAATTGACCGATGGGCGGATAGTTTCGGTGCCCTTATGGTGGATCCCGACCCTGCACAATGCGGAGCCAAAGGAGCGGGAGAAGTACGAGATCAGTCGAGACCGCAAGATGATTGTGTGGGACCCGGACAAGTGCTCCATCAACGATGAAGTACGGATCGATGATTATCTGGTCCCTAGAAGCAGTGGTTGAGATAAAACAGCATCTTTTGTACTTCCATTTCAGCTGAGGGGTTGCCATGGGCCGAGTTATCCTATTCGACGTGAATGAAACGCTCCTCGATCTCAGCTCGCTCCAACCTCACTTTCAGCGTGTCTTCGGCGACCCTGCGATCATGCAGCAATGGTTTGCCCTACTCCTGCATTCGTCCCTGGTCACTACGCTCACCGCGGCATATGTCGATTTCGGCTCCCTGGCGGGCGCCGCGCTGGACATGGTCGCGAATCGCCGTGGGATTTCCCTGGCCGAAGGCGACCGCCAGGCAGTCTTGACTGCAGTGCACCACCTGCCGCCGCATCCAGACGTACCTCACAGTTTGCAGCGCCTGCGCGCCGCAGGACTGCGGCTCGCCACCCTGACCAATTCCTCCCAGCCGATGGTCACCGCTCAGATGGCCAACTCCGGACTGAGCGATTACTTTGAAATGCTCTTATCCGTCGATGAAGTACGCGCTTTCAAACCTGCTCCTGAGCCTTACCGCATGGCCGCGTCAAAACTAGGGGTTGATGCCGACCAGGTCCGGCTGGTCGCCGCCCACGATTGGGATGTGTTTGGCGCTCTGCGTGCCGGTTGTCGCGGCGCTTATATTGCCCGTCAGGGACGGATGTACCACCCGTTCTACGAGAAACCGGATGTGATGGGTCCAGATTTGAACAAGGTCACGGACCGGATCCTGGAAATCGATGTTTGATCGGGAATAGGATGCATGAGCGGAGCATTATGGGCCGTCGTGGCGGGCGTGGGCTTCGGCGTGTTTCAAAGCCTCAACCGGCGCGCCGTCAGCGGCATGGACGTGTACCTGGCGACGTTCCTGCAGCTTCTGGTCAGTGCGCTGGTGCTGGCGGCCATTAGTCTCCTCACGGTAGATGTGAGCCTGGTGAGCCGTGCGCCCATGGAGGCGCTGATCAGTTTCGCGCTCGCCGGCTTCATTCATTTTTTTATTGGTTGGACATTCCTGAACATCAGTCAACAGCGGATCGGCGCTGCGCGCACCAGCCCGTTGATCGGCACGACGCCGCTGTTCGCGGCCGTGATCGCCGCCGTGACGCTGCGCGAATCCCTCAATGCGGTCTCGCTACTGGGTATCGTGTTGATCGTCGCGGGCGTGTATGTTGTGTCCAACCGCTCTGGCCCGTCGAGCGCAACCGGCGTTGTCGCCCACGGCCCGGTGGCCGGCGCGAACCTGTGGCGCGCGTCGCTGTTCGGGCTGTCGGCGGCGCTATGCTGGGCGATCAGCCCGATCTTCACCCGGCAGGGCCTCGAAGGTCTGTCGTCGCCGCTATTGGGCGTGACCATCGGCATGACCGCCAGCGCGGCGGCGTATGGGCTGCCGCTCATGGTTCGGAGAAAGCAGCAAGGAGCCTTGCCGGCCTCCACCGACGCGCTGCTGTTCAAGATCGCGGCCGGCGTCCTGGTGGGCCTGTCGACATGGGCGCGTTGGGTCGCGCTGGATCTGGCTCCCGTCGCGCCCGTCCTGGCGCTGACACTCGTGTCGGTGCCGGTAGTCATTTTGCTTTCGCCGATCGTGTCGGGCAAACACCAGGAGCCGGTGACCGTGGCGCTGTGGGCCGGCGCGGCGCTCATCGTCGGCGGCGCACTGATGCTGATTTCGTTCGGCTGAGAGCGCATTTGAAAATTGCTCGTAGCCCGCGTCCTCGCGGGTGTCGCCAACCGCGCGGACGCGGTTGGAGAGCATTGTCAAACAGGCTCTGAGGCACGTCAATTGATTGAGGCCGCTACTAAGGTTCACAAGTTTAAGAACCTATCCGAATACCCCGTAGCTGGCGCATCCCAATGCGCCAGCAAGCGGCATGGGGATGCCGCCCTACGGTTTTCGGATAGCCTCTAAGCAGTGGGCGAGGAGGTGCTCGGTGAATATTGGATTTGTAGGGCTTGGCACCATGGGTGCGGGGATCGTTGCTCGACTCCTCGCTGCCGGATACCCTGTCACGGGCTGGAACCGGACCCGGGAGAAGGCGGAGACGCTGGTCCATGCGGGCATGCGCTGGGCGGACAGCCCGCGTGAAGTGGCAAGCCAGTCGGAGATCGTCTTCTCCATCGTCACGGATGCGGTGGCTGTCAGGGCCGTAGCGCTCGGACCTGACGGCATCATCGCCGGGCTTCCGAAAAACGGCATCTACCTGGACATGAGCACCATCGCGCCGGATGCCAGCCGGGAGATCGCAGCCGAATTCGACAAAGCCGGGTCGACGATGCTCGATGCGCCCATCTCCGGCAGCACCATCACGCTTGCCGAGGGCAAGGCCTCGATCATGGTCGGCGGCGACAAGAGCGCCTTCGAGCGCGTCCAGCCTGTGCTGCTCGCCATCGGCCCTAAAGTGACCTATATCGGCGAGAGTGGGCTGGCTGTGCAGATGAAGCTCGCCATCAACCTCGTGCTCATGGTCGAGGTCATCGCCTTTGGAGAAGGCATCGCGCTTGCAGAAAAAGGCGGCGTCCCGCGCGAAGTCGCCGTCGAAGCCATGCTCAACAGCGTGGTTGCGTCGCCGGTGCTCCGCTACCGCGGCCCGTTCATCCTCGAAGGCAAGATGCCGAAGGTCCCGCTGGCCGACGTCAACCTTCAGCAGAAGGACATGATGCTGGTGCTGGATCTGGGCCGAAAACTCGGCATGCCGGTCCCGCTCGCGGCGGCGGCCAACGAGATGATGAATGCCTGCCGCGGCCTCGGCCTCGACCACCGCGACTTTGTCACCGCACACGAGGTCTATCGGCGTCTCGGAGGAATGTCCAAGTGAGACCCTATCGCACTAATCTTCGCGAGGTGCCACTTGTCGGAGGGCTTTCGCCCAAAGATGGCTGGATCGACATGCAGGTTCAGTTCCTGATCGACCAGAAGTCGGCCAACTCGGACAGGCTGGTCTTCGGGCGGACCGTTCTTCCGCCCGGCGCCCGGCACGACCGCCACCGTCATTTCCAGGCTGACGAGTTCCTCCTAGTGCTTAAAGGCCAGGGCGTGATCTACACCGACGAGGGTGACGAGCCGGCGGGCGAAGGCGACGTCGTGTTCACGCAGCGCGGCCATTGGCACGGCTTCAACAACACGTCCGACCAGGAGGTGATTCTGATCTGGGGCTGGAGCGGCGCCGGTTCACTGGAGTCGGCCGGCTACGAAGTTGCGCACGGTGAGGAGCACTCTCACTAGTATGAGCACTGCACGCAACGATCCGCGCATCTTGCGTGGAATGAAAACTCAATTGAAGCTTCGGCAGGATCGTCTGAGTGCCGGCGAGAAATCGCTCGGCTGGAAGGTCGGGTTCGGCGCACCAGGGGCGATGGAGCGCCTGGGAATCGATGCGCCCCTGATCGGTTTCCTGACGGACGGAACATCCCTGCGCTCGGGCGTGACGCTCTCACTCGCCGGCTGGACGAAACCCGCCGCTGAACCCGAGATTGCCGTCTATATGGGCAAGGATCTCCTTGACGCCTCAGACCGAGAGGCGACTCGGGCAGCCATCGCGTCAATAGGCCCCGCCATCGAGCTTGCCGACATCAGTTTTCCGCCGGAGGACGTGGAAGCGATCCTGGCCGGGAACATCTACAACCGCCATGTCATCCTCGGGCGAGCGGATTCCTCTCGTGCCGGTTGCGTGCTTGATGGGTTGGTCGGCCGCATCTACCGTAATGGCCGGGAAGTGGCTGCGACCACGGACCCGCAAGCGCTGACGGGGGACCTTGTCGACATCGTGCGTCATGTCACAGATCTTCTCGCTGCCCTCGGCGAGAGGCTGCGCGCCGGCGAGGTCATCATCACAGGCTCGATCGTGCCGCCGCTTCGGATGGAGTCGAAAGAGGACATCCGCTTCACCCTTGACCCGATCGATACAATCTCGATCAGCCTGACGCCAGCGCCTAGCGCCTGAGCGCAGGCGCTGTTGCGGATTCTGTTCGGCTGAGGCACGTCAATTGATCGTCGATGCTCACGCTCACATCATCGTTCCCGAAATGACTCGACCGGCCGCGTCCGGCGAAGCATGGCGACCCCTCGTCGCCTGGGAAAACGGCAAGCAGGTTGTCGAATATGGCGGCAAGCGGATCACGTCGGCCATACGCGAGTTCGTCCATATCGAATCGATCTTGGAAAACCAGTCGTCGGCTGGCGTCGACCGAGTGCTGTTGTGTCCCTGGGTCTCCCTGCTGCGCTACGAATCCGAGCCGGACGAAGGGCTGCGCGTCAGCCGCATACAGAACGAGGCGCTCGCGAAACTGGCGCAGGCGCATCCGGATCGGGTGAGCGCTCTCGGCACGGTTCCGCTGCAAGATCCCGAACGGGCGGCGCGCGAGCTCGAAGACTTGATGAAGGCGCCCGGCTTGCACGGCGTGGAAGTTGCGGCCAGCGTGCGCGGCGCGTATCTGGGCGACGACCGCTTCCGGTCGTTCTGGGCAGCCGCCGAGGCGACGGGCGCTTTCGTGTTCATCCATCCCACCACCCGCGGCTTCGATGCGCCCGTGTTCAATGACTACTACCTGTGGAATTCTGTCGGTAACCCGCTGGAGACGACCGTCACGGTTGCGCACCTGATCATGGCTGGAGTCATGGAGACCTATCCGGGGCTGAAGGTCCTGCTGGCGCATGGCGGCGGCGCGATCCTGAGTCTGCGCGGGCGGCTGCGGCATGCGCACACTTTTCAACCGCAGGCGAAATCGCGATTGAAAGAGTCGCCGGAGCAATCGCTCAAGCGCTTCTATTTTGACACGGTGACGCACGACGTGGAACTGCTGCGAGCGCTCGTGGACTACGTCGGCCCGGATCATGTGTTGCTCGGCTCGGACTACCCGTTCGACATGGGCGTCCAACGGCCGGCGGACATCGTGCGTGACCTGCAAATGTCAGCGACCGACGAAGCGAAGATACTCGGCGGTAACGCGGCTCACCTGCTGAACCTGGAGGCCTGACGATGGCGAAACTCTTCCCCAAAGACAAACTCCCGCATCTGCATTCGACGCGCGACACGCGCGATCGCCTGGATCTCATCACCGATAACGTGCCGGTGGGCGCGAGGGCCGTGCGCGCCGACCGGATCATCTATCACCCCGGCGACACGGCCGCGAAACACTATCATACCGACTGCCATCATCTGTTCTACGTGCTGTACGGCAACGGCATCCTGCACGTCGGCGACGGCAGCCACCGGCTGTCGCCGGGCGCGGTTGCCGTCGTCGGGCCGGGCGAGGTGCATTGGTTCGAGAACGACACGCAGGAGAATTTCGCCTTCGTCGAATTCTGGGGCCCTCCACCCAAAGAGACGGTGTGGGTGAAGTCGGACGATGTCTGAACGTGGGAACGTCACGCCTGAGGCTCAGGCGTTTCAGACAAGCCGATGCGATACAGAAAGGAGGCTCTCACCATGGAAATGAAAATGATCGGGCTGAGCGACGAACAGAAGCAGATGCAGCAACTATGCCGCGACTTCGTAGACAAAGAGGTCATCCCCTTCGTTCGCAACAACCGGGAAAGAGAGTGGACGGTGCCGGGGCACGAGCGGCAGCCGTGGGAACTCCTCCGCGCGGCGGACAAGTTGGGGCTGCGCAGCCTGGGCGTGCCGGAAGAGTACGGCGGAATCAAGTTTGAGGCGCAGGCCCAGACTTTCGCCCTCATCGCCGAAGAGTTGGCCCGCGGCGACTCCGGCTTCGCGGACATCATGGGTCAAATCTGGAAGGTGCCCGTGCTGCTCAGCCACATCGCCCCGCCGCATCTCCAGGATGTGTGGTTCCCGCGCTTCATGGAAGACCCCACGTTTCTGATGGCCCACGCGCTGACCGAGCCGCGTGGCGCGTCTGACCGCTGGCTGCCGTACAACGTGCCCGAAGCCAATATGCACACCAAAGCCGTCTTCAAGGATGGCTGCTGGGTGATCAACGGCCGAAAGCAATTCATCACCAACGGCTACGACGCGAAGTTGTATGTGGTATACGCCAACACCAATCCCAACGTGGGCATCGCAGATGGCACGAGCAGTTTTCTGATGCCGCGCGACACGCCGGGCCTCATCCCCACCCGCGTCAACGAGAAGATAGGGGCGCGCTACATGAACAATGGGGAGATCGTCTTTGAGGATTGTCGCGTGCCGGAGGATCATTTGCTGGTCAAGGATGTGGCCCTTAAGAGGGCCGGGGTCTACTTCAGTCCCGGCAAAATCCTTCAGGCGGCGAAGAACCTGGGCGTGGGTGTGGCGGCCTACGAGGAAACCGCGGCCTACGTTCAGCAGTACGTGCAGGGCGGCCGCACGCTCATCAAACACCAGGCCGTGGCGAATGCCGTGGCCGGCATGGCCATCCAACTGGAGACGGTGCGCGCCTTCACGCGCTATGCCGCCCGAGCGCTGGACGAAGGAGCCTCGGACGCCAGCACGTTGACCCTCATGGCTAAAGTCTATGCCGCGGACGCGGTCTTCGACGTCTGCAAGACGGCCATGGAACTCCACGGCGGCAGCGGCGTCATGATCGAGGTCGGGATCGAAAAGCACTTCCGCGACGCCGCCATGTTCCTGCACATGGATGGCACCCAGGATATCCACCGCTTCAAGATTGTGAAGTCTATGTTCCCCGACACAGCGGGAATGTATGCAGGACCTGAAGAGAGCCTGCTCGTCCAATAGGCCGAATGGGTTCGCACAAAGGGTAACGCAGCATGACCGATCCATACGACATCGTCGTGGCAGGCGCTGGGCACAATAGCCTGATTGCGGCTGCTTACCTGGCGAAAGCCGGCTTCAAGTGTTTGATCCTCGAAGGCCGCCCGATCATCGGCGGCGACACGATGACCGAGGAACTGACACTACCGGGTTTTAAGCATGACACATGTTCGTCCGCCCACGTCCTCATTCAGAGCAGCCCGACATTGCGCGCAGGCGAGCTCAAACTTGGCGATTACGGGCTGGAATACATCTTTCCCGATCCGGTCGTCCACATGCCATTCCCCGATGGCGCGTGGCTCACACAATGGCGCGACCTGGAACGCACCTGCGACGAATTCGCCAAATTCTCGAAGAAGGACGCGGGTGCCTATCGGCGCATCATCGCCGAGTACGACGCCGTCAAGCACATCTTCAACGCCGCTTCGTACACGCCGGTTGGCTTCGGTAAGCCGCTCAACGATCGGTTGGCCGAGCACCCCGACGGCACGCTGTGGCAGCGCCGCATCGCGCTGAGCGCATGGGACATCATTCGCGACAACTTTGAGGACGAGCACACGCGCGCCTTCTTGCTGTGGATGGCGTTCATGACCATGGTTCCGCCCGACCAGCCGGTGTCGGGCCGCTTGGCTTATTCGCTGGTCAACGGCCGGCAGGTTTGGAGTTGGGCTGTGCCTAAAGGCGGTTCCGGCGAGTTGCCCAAAGCCCTGGCGCGGCTGATCGAGGCGCACGGTGGGACGATCCTCACCAACCAGTGGGTGGCACGCCTCATTCTTGAAAACGACCGGTGCGCTGGCGTCGAGTGCGTCGACGGGTCGCAGTATCGCGCCGGCAAAGCCGTCCTGTCCACAGTCCACATCAAGCATCTCATCGAGATGGCGCCCGCCGAAGCATGGGGGAGGGATTTCATTCAAGGTGTGGAAACGTGGCAGGCCGGGCCGACGCTGTTCGTTACGCATTACGCGACGACCGAACCGCCCAGATATGCTGTGGATGGTGGTTACCTGGCAGCCGGCGCTTCCGGCGTGATGCCGTCGGTCGATCGCGCGCTTCGGATCGGCTACGACTACAATCGCCGCGCGGTCAATCTGGAAGATCCGCCGTTGCTCGTCGTGTGCTCGACCGTTGTCGATCCCTCGCGCGCTCCAGATGGTAAGCACACGCTCAAAGTGATCGGTTTTCACCCTTACGAGTTGCCCGAAGGCGCGGCGCACTGGGACAACATCAAAGAGGCTGTGTCGGATACGCATCTGAACTACCTGCGGCGATTCGCGCCTAATCTCACCGACGACAAGATTCTGGCCAGGGTCGTCGAAAGCCCGCTCGACCTCGAACGGTTGAACCCGCACAACTGGCACGGCACCTGTCACGGCGGGGCGCAGATTCCGGCCCAGGCCGCGAACCTGCGACCTCTTCCGGGCTGGGCGCAGCATCGCATGCCGATCCCTGGCCTGTATCAAACTGGCGCGACCACGCATCCCGGCGGCTCGGTGTCTGCCGGGCCCGGACGGAATGCGGCGATGGTGATGTTGATGGATTTCGGGATGAGCCTTGAGACGTAACTACTCAGCCGTCATTGCGACCCCGCTGAGATTGCTTCGCAAAAAGACGCTCGCAATGACGTGCGGGGCAGGTGAGCGCCGTTTGCGACGAAGCAATCTCAGCCGCCCTGGGCGCACATGGCAGTCCGTGCAGGAGATTGCTTCGCAAAAAACGCTCGCAATGACGCGGGCTGAACAGTTACCTTGAGACAGTGATTGCGAAGTAGTCTTGCTCAGCCGGGAAGGAGACCCCGTTAGTGATGCTCATGGTATCCGAGGCATGGCGAAGCGCGTTTACCGGAGCGGTGGCAGGGACACTCGCCATGCGGAACGTCGCCAACCCGGCCCGCCACCCTGCGCTTGACGCGCGCAAAGAGGAGTTGGAGAACCACTTGCGGGCGCGTTTTTCCGGCCAGGATCGAGCCACACTCAAGGCACTGGCACCTGTTCAGGCGTACAACGCCTACTTCAAGCGTTTCGGAAAGACTTATCATGTCCTGCTGCAATTGGAATCAGTCGCCCTCAAGGGCAAGCCGATTCCGCGTGTCTCGGCGTTGGTCGAAGCGATGTTTATGGCCGAACTCAAGAATCTGCTCTTGACAGCAGGGCACGATCTGGAATCGGTGCAGCCTCCCGTTCGGCTCGATGTGTCAGACGGCAGCGAGCGATACGTAATGCTCAATGGACGTGAGCAAGTGCTCGCGCCCGGCGACATGATGATGGCCGACACGCAGGGCGTCATCTCCAGCGTGCTCTACGGGCCTGACCATCGCACGCGAATCACACTGGACACCCGCCGGGTCTTCTTTGCAGTCTATGCGCCGCCGGGCATCGGCGAGCAGGCGGTGGTCCAGCATCTGCAGGACATTCAGTCGATCGTGGTGATGGTCTCGCGCGAAGCCGAGGTCGAAGCGTTGAGCGTGTATCGCGCCGAGTGAGGAAGGGACGATGCCCGACGAAAGAGTGCAAGCCGCCATTGCCAACTGGGCCCCGCGCTTCGTCGCGCAGGGCGTGGACTACAACGATTTCTTCCGCACGACGGCCCGCGTCGAGAGGTGGGAAGATTGGTGTCGCGAGTGGTGCACGACGGGCGACGTTCACGCCGGCCTCGCCGCCGCAGCCGGGCGCAAAAGCAACGTCGTCAGCGCAGGCGAGGCGCACATCGCCGCCGCGCTGTGCTATCACTTCGCCAAGTTTCTATTCCAAGATCATCACGACGAATACCTGGCGGCCGGGCGCAAGTCGATCGATGCCTTCGCGAAGGGGCTGCGCCTGCTCGACCCAAGCGTCGAGCGTGTGGAGATTCCGTTCGACGGCGCGGCGATGGTGGGAATCTTGCGCCGCCCCTCGGGCGTGAGCCGCCCGCCTCTCGTTCTGTTGTTGCCCGGGCTCGATTCGGTCAAGGAGGAATTTTTCCACTGGGAGAACGTGTTTCTCAAGCGCGGCCTGGCGACATTCTCGCTCGAAGGCCCTGGCCAGGGTGAATGTGGTTATCGCCTGCACATTCGTCCGGACTACGAGGCCGCCGTATCGACGGCGCTTGACGCGCTGACCAAACGCGACGACATCGACTCGAAGCGGATCGGCCTGGCCGGTGTGAGCCTGGGCGGTTACTACGCACCGCGCGTGGCTGCGTTCGAGTCGCGCGTGAAGGCGGCGGTGGGCAACTGCGGCCCGTGGAATTTCGCCGAGTGCTGGCCGCATCTTCCGTCACTGACGCGTGCCGCGTTCCAGCACCACTCGGGTGCGAAGGATGAAGGTGAGGCTCATGCCAATGCGGGCAAGCTCAGCCTCGACGGAGTCGCGCAGAAGATTAAGCAACCACTGCTCATCATCCACGGCAAGCTCGATCGGCTCATCCCGTGGCAGCAGGCGCACAAGATCGTCGACGCCGTCGGCCCCCGCGCTGAACTGGCGATGTTCGAGAATGGGAATCACGTATGCAACAACATTCCGTACATCTACCGTCCGCTGACGGCAGACTGGTTAAGCGAGAAACTGGGGTGAAAGGTCTTTCGGCGAGGAGGTAGTCCGGCTCGCGTAGATCTCGGCCACGATTTCATCGGCGGAGCGATCATCTTCCCACGCGCCGAAGGTGGCGAGAAGCTCTTCGGACATGGTTCGTCCATTCTCGCGAGCAGGTTGGTGCATTTCCTCGCGGAGAACGCGTCGGACGATTTCCGTGATGAGCGCCTCCAACTCAGCGACCGTGAGGGTGCTGATCGGTTGATTAGGGGTGGACAGCATGAACATACGCCTCCCGGCAATCTCATTCGCACGTACTATTATACTGCTCACGGTCATAACCTGCGCCTCTTGGTCATTCCCGCACGCTTTAGGCGGGAATCCAGCAATCCTATCGGCAGGGAGTACCAACCCCCGATCTAGTCGGGGGCAAACTGGATGCCCGACAACAGCATTCGGGCATGACCGTGGCCGTCGCAGTAACGCTAACAAAAGCGCAAATTGTGCCCGCGCTGAGTATATATAGGCAAATGGCTGAAGACACCTACCCACGTTTTTCCGATTCAGAATTCCAGCGACGCGTCGATCTCGCCCGCGACCTCATGCGCCGCGAAGGGCTGGCGGCGCTGGTCCTCTTCGGCAACTCCGGCGTTAATCGCCACAACCAGGCCAACGTCTTCTGGCTGACGAACTACCTCGACCTGCATCACAATTACCTGGTCTTCCCGCTGGAAGGCGAGTCGGCCTTACTGACCGGACTCATGAACCATGTCCCCAATGCGCGCTCGATTTCCACTATTCCCGACACACGCTGGGGCGGCTACGAACCGCCGCGCGAGATTGTTGCCCATCTAAAGAAGTCCGGCATCGGCACAGGTCGCGTCGGGTTGGTCGGCGTCAATGCGACGTTTGGAATGAGCATGCCTTATCAACACTTCCTCGACTTGCGCGAGGGGTTGCCGGAGGTCGAGTGGGTCGACGTGACGCGCGACTTCGCCCGCTTGCGTGCGGTGAAGAGCGAAGAAGAATTCACGTGGCTCGAGAAGGCCGCCGAGTTCACCGATATGACGCTCGCCGCGCTGGAGGCCGAGACGCGCCCCGGCCTCACCGAGCACGACTTGATCGGCATTGTCGAGGGCGCGTATCGGCGCAAGGGCGGCCAGCCGCACATCGCCTTCCTGCGCTCGATGCCGATGAACGCGCCGGCGGCGTGCGTCCCGGCGCAGAACGTCACCGGCCGCGTGATCCAGAAAGGCGACGTGATCATCACCGAGATCAGCGCCAGTTTCTGGGGCTATTCCGGCCAGATTCACCGGCCGATCGCAGTCGGCCGGGATCCGACGTCGGAGTGGCGGCGGCTGTTTCAGGTCGGCGTACAGGCTTACGAGCGCATGTGCGCCGTGATTCGTCCGGGCGCAACCGAAGCCGGCGTGATCAAAGCCGCCTCGATCATCGGCGAGTCGGGCTACCGCATCTACGACGATCTAGTTCACGGCTACGGCGTAGACATTCATCCGCCGATTATCGATCGCTCGTGCTGCGATTACTGGCCGTGGGATGATACCCGGCCCGCGCCTGCTGGCCGAGCCTTCGCCGAAGACATGGCGATCGTCGTCCAGCCTAACCCGATCACGCCGGACGAGCGGATGGGCCTGCAAGTGGGCGCGCTCACTCGGGTGACACAGGCCGGCGCGGTCAGCCTGCAAGCGTTCCCGATGAAATTCGTCGTTGCGGAGGGATAAGCTAAATTGGCTCAGACTTTGCCCGACTACATTCGCCTCATTCGTGCTCGGGGTGTGTGGCTCGGTGGGCGGGCGAACGATTTGTACGTTCGCGATTTTCCTGTGATGCGCTCCGACGAGCCGCCGCGCAACGAAGGCGCCGACACCGGGCCGACGCCGCTGGAAATCACACTCTCCGGCCTGTGCGCCTGAACGGGAGTCTCGACGGCCAGGATGGCCGAGAAGATCCGTTTCGATCTGCAAGCGTTGGAAGCGTCTGCCGAGGGCGTACTCGACATTCGTGGCCGCAAAGGTGAGGCCGACGTGCCTGTGCACTTCACGAGCGTTCGCCTGCACGTGAAGATCAAGACGTCCGAATCGGACGCTCGCGTCCACCGCCTGATCGAGCTTGCCGAGAAGTATTGTCCGGTGCAAAGCCTCATCCGCGCTGCCGTGCCGGACTTCGAAGTCACGTGGGAACGCATGTAGACTTCCGAAGTCTTGGAGACTTCGGAAGTCTGCCGGGGGAAATTGAGTTCCTATGCCTAGGATATTTAGCCCTGCCGATTTGACCACGACTCGCCAGGCGGGTGTTGCCCAGACGACACTTGCCAATCGCGCCTTGCTCGGAAGCGACGCGCTGCACGTCGAGCAGATCATGCTCGACCCGGGCGCGCGCACCCAACCCGCGCAAGCTTCAGACGAGGAGCACTTCATCTACGTCGTGCGTGGCGCGGGTCAGGCGCACGTTGGAACCGAGTTGCTCCCGCTCGAGCCTGAATCGATCCTGTGGCTTGAGCCGGGCGACACGTATACCTTCGAAGCAGGCGCGAATGCGCTCGCGGTATTGCTTTGTCGCGCACCTGCGCACACCGTCTAGGGGGCCAGATGCAAATCGATGACTCTTTCGTGGTCCATGCGCCTCGCGAAAAGGTCTGGGAACTCTTTTTCGACATCGGGCGCATGGGTCAATGTGTGCCCGGCGTCGAGTCGATCGAGCGCGTGGATGACGTGACCTATCGCGGCAAGATCAAAATCAAAGTCGGGCCGGTCGCCGCTGCGTTCAATGGAACGGCGGCGCTCAAAGAGGTCGATCCACCCCGCCGCGTGGTCGCCTCGCTCGAAGGCGACGACCGGTCGATTGCCTCCTTCGTGAAGGCGACCTTTACTTCGACGCTGTCCTCGGTTGAGGGCGGAACCCAGGTCGCATATCGAATGGATGTGAACCTGCGTGGTCGGCTGGCGCAGTTCGGGACGGCGGTGATCAACGCGACGGCGAAAAAAGTGACCGCCGAGTTCGTCGGCAACGTGAGGGCCACTCTTGAAAGTTGACTTTCTCGAACCCACTACGCTCGACGAAGCGGTGGCCCTCCTGTCGCAACACGCAGACAACGCAAAAGTGATTGCGGGCGGGACGGCGCTGGTGCTCATGCTCCAGCAGCGCCTCGTCGCGCCGGCGGCGCTGGTCAGCCTGGGTCGCATCCCCGGCTGGGATTTTGTCCGCCGCGAGGCCGATGGGCTGCACGTCGGCGCGCTGACCCGCCTGCGCGCCGCCGAACGCTCGAGCTTCGTGCGCGAATTCTGCCCGGCGCTGGCGCATGCCTTCGGCGTCGTCGGCAACGTGCGGGTGCGCCATCAGGCCACCGTCGGCGGCAACCTGGCCGAGGCCGACTATGCCTCCGATCCCCCGGCCATGCTCCTCGCCCTGGATGCACGCGTCAATGCCATCGGGCCAAACGGCAAGCGGCAGATTCCCCTGTCCGATTTCCTCCTGGGTTTCTACACGACTGCGCTGGCTTCCAACGAGATCCTGAGTGAGGTGGTCATCCCGCCGCTACCGGCCTCTGGCCGCGCCGTTTACCTGAGGTACACATCCCGTTCTTCAGAAGATCGCCCCTGCGTGGGTGTAGCGGCGGTTGCAGACAACGACGAGTCGGGGCACTGTCGCGATCTGCGCGTGGCCGTCGGCGCAGCGGTCGAGGCACCCCAGCGCGTGCCAAAGGCCGAGGCGATGGCGATGGGCGAATCTTTTGCCGACGATCTGATCGACGCCATCGCCGACGAGTACGCGCGCTCGCTCGATCCACTCTCCGATGTGCGCGGCTCGGCCTGGTACCGCCGCGAGATGATCCGGGTCTTCGTGCGGCGGGCGCTGAAGGAGGTGCGCGATGGCCATCGGTGAGTCGGTCCCCATGCTGGACGCCGTCGCGCGGGTGACCGGCGCTGTCGAGTACGTAGTCAACTTGCGCCTGCCCGGCATGCTCGTCGGCAAAATCGTGCGCAGCACGGCGCCTCACGCCCGGCTGCTCAAGGTCGACGCCGGTCAGGCGGAGAAAGTACCCGGTGTTGTGGCCGTGCTCACGAGCGCGGACCTTGGCCCTTCGGCTGGCATGGGGATGCCCTACTACGGCGTGGCGATCAAAGATCAGGGTGTCGTGGCGATCGATCGGGTGCGATTCGTCGGCGAGCCGGTGGCGGTCATCGCGGCGGAGAGTCTGGAAGCTGCAGAGGAAGCGGCGTTACTCGTCGACGTCGAATACGACGAGCTGCCGGCCGTTTTCGATGCGCTGGAGGCGATCCGACCCGGCGCGCCCACGCTGCACGATCAATTCCCTGACAACATCTTCAAACACGCCAAACTGCGGCACGGCGATATCGAAGCCGCTTTCGCCGAAGCCGACGAGGTCTTCGAGGACACGTTCACCAGTCCGCCGGCGCAGCAGACCTCGCTGGAGCCGCATGCCGTGGCGGCGCAGTGGGACGGCGACAGATTGACTGTGTGGACGGCCAGCCAGGCGCCCTATATGGTGCGCAATGCCCTGGCGGGGATCTTCGGCCTGGCGCCGGACGCGGTGCGGGTCATCGTCCCACCCGTGGGCGGCGGGTATGGCGGAAAGGGGCATATCCGCATCGAGCCGATCGCGGCAGCGCTGGCGCGGAAAACTGGCGGGCGTCCCGTGAAGATCGTTCTGTCGCGCGCCGAGGAGTTCGTCACAGTGACGAAGCATGCGGCGACGATCACGCTGAAGACAGGCGTGCGGCGCGACGGCACGTTTGCGGCGCGCCAGGTGACGATCACCTGGAATGGTGGCGCGTACGCGGATGCCAGTCCGCTGCTCGTGCCTGCCGGCATGGTGCGCTCCGTGGGGCCGTATCGTATTCCGGCCGTTCGCGTGGACTCGTACGGCGTGTACACCAACCTGCCCCCTGCGGGCGCTTATCGCGGCGCGATGAGTTCACAGACGGCATGGGCGTACGAATCGCAGATGGACATCATCGCGCGGAAGATGGGTTGGGACCCGTTGGAGTTTCGGCTCAAGAACCTGCTGCGCTCCGGCGATCGATTCGCGACCGGCGAGACGTTGCACGACGTGCATTTCGCAGAATGCCTCGAAGCGGCTGTAAGAGGGCTGGGGCCTCACCCCCCTCCCCGGCTTCGCCACCCCTCCCCCCTCTCCTCATCAGATGAGGAGAGGGGGGAGGGGCCGGGGGTGGGGGGTGAGGTCAGGCGCGGGCGCGGCTGCGCCGTGATGATGAAGAGCACGGTCGCCAGGTCCAAATCACAGGCGAAGATCCGCTTCACGGTGGACGACGTCGCCACGCTGTTCACCAGCACGGTCGAGTTGGGGCAGGGGGCGCACACGGCGCTGGCTCAAATCACCGCCGATGCGTTGGGTGTGCCATTCGGGACCGTCCATGTCGTCGGGCCGGACACGGCCATAACGCCGTTCGATTCGACGACGTCGGCCAGCCGCTCGACGAGCATGATGGGCAGCGCGGTCAGGGATGCGGCAGAGGAGTTGAAGAAGAAACTCATCGCCCTCGCCGCGCCGATACTGGAGACCCCCGCCGATACGTTGAAAGCGGAGCGTGGACGCATCGTCAGCGCCGCCGAATCGATTTCCTATGCCGACGTGCTCAGGCGCAATGATCTCGACGCGCTCGAAGCCTTCGGTGAGTATGCCACCGCATTTGACATCGATCCCGAGACCGGGCAGGGGGTCTCGACGCCCCATTGGCATCAAGGCGCAGGCGCTGCTGAGGTCGAAGTGGATGTCGAAACAGGCAAAGTCACGCTGGTGCGTTACAGCGCGGCTTCGTTCGCCGGCCGTGTCGTCAATCCGCGACTGGCTCAGTTGCAGAACGACGGTAACGTGATCTACGGATTGGGGCCGGCGCTTCTCGAAGAGATCGTATTCGACGGCGGACAGGTCACCAATCCTAATCTGTCCGACTATATGATCCCATCGTTTCGCGATGCGCCGCCGGAGCTGGTGAGCGCTTGCCTGGAATCCGAGGGCGGTGAGCTGCACGGCATCGGCGAGATGACGCTGCCGCCGGTGGCGCCTGCTATCGCCAACGCCGTCGAAGACGCGGTGGGTGTGCGGATTAGAGATTTGCCTATCACCGCCGAAAAAGTGCTGCGTGCGCTGCGGGGGGAATCGGCATGACCGTTCTGAGAGTGAATGGAGTCGACCGCGAAGTGAATGCCGGCCTGCGCACCCTGCTAGCCGTTCTGCGCGACGACCTCGGACTGGGGGGCGCCAAAGAAGGATGTGGCATCGGGATGTGCGGTGCATGCACCGTTCTTATCGACGGCGATCCAATCAGCAGTTGCCTGATGCTGGCCGTGCAGGCCGGCGGGCGCGACATCGTGACCATCGAAGGGGTTTCTCGCGAGGGCGAGCTGCACCGGGTTCAACGTGCGTTCGTCGAGCACGGTGCGTTTCAGTGTGCGTACTGCACGCCGGGTTTCGTGCTCTCGGCGATTGCTCTTTTGAACGAGAATCCATCGCCCGACGACGATGACGTGCGTGACTATCTTGCCGGCAACCTGTGCCGCTGCGGATCATATCCCAACATTCTGCGGGCGATAGCGACGCTGGGCACATCGTGAGTTGGCTTAAGCCGGAGGGGCACGTTCACCGACTCAAGCTGAGCAAGCGTCAGATGTAAAGTCGGGCAAGCTATGGTGTTGGCTCAAGTGCGGTGAGGACAGCGCCGGCCCTGTCGCGCTGTTCCCGATCGAGCGTCACCAGCGGCAGGCCGAGCTCGAGCGCTAGCGCAGCGTACACTGCATCTGCGCCGCGAAGCGCATGATCCGCCGCCAGCCGCGCCGCCGAGCGCGCCAGCCGCGCATCGACATCGACCAGGCGCAGCATCGGGATACGCAGGACGGCCTGCATGGCTTGATGGGCCAGGGACGCGTCGCCCGTCCGTCGCGCAATCGCTGCAGCGATTTCGGGCAGCGCCAGTACGGGCGCGATGAGCGGGTCGCCGGCAGCGGCGTGACGCTCCAGCCACATACGGCTTACCGAATGATGAACGTCCTGTGGCACGAGACGGCTGACCCACACACTGGCATCGACGACGGCTGCGCTCATCGCCGCGTCTCGCTCACGGCCTGCACCGCGCTCACGCGCTTCGGCCAGCGGCGTCCGATTTCGCTGGCGACCCGATCCAGATCGGCCCACACGGCGCTCAACGAATTGGGATCGGGGACAGGCGAGGCGATAGGCACGATGCGGGCGACAACGTGGCCCCGGTAGGCGATGTCAACGGCCTCACCTTTCTCGCGCACACGGCGCAGTATCCCACTCGTATCGGTGCTCAACTCGCGGATGCCGACGACTCTGGTTCCGAGTGCTTTTCGCATGACCCGCTCCTGTGTACTGATTTTTGTAGTTACATTATACCACAGGACGTCGGGCAGGCTGACCACACAGCCGAAGCCACAATCCGGCAAGACCATAAGACGAAAACGGGCGGGAAAGCCTGAACCGAAATCCGTACTCACCCAGGCCGACTTTGAGGCTATCCGACAGGCCATCCGTGTGGATTTGGACACCCTGCGTGCTGAACTTCATACCCAGATCGACGGCCTGCGCACAGAAACAAGAGATAGATTCGGCGTCATCGAAAACCAGGTCGGTAGTCTTGGCACGCACGTCACCGAACTTCGTACAGAAACAAGAGAGCGAGCTGTTTTGCTTTACGCAACGATATTATCGTGTAATCGATGTTGTGAGCAGGTCGCGATCGGTTGCGAGAATGACGAGATGGCTGCGAGCCCGCGAACAGCCAACATACAGGACCCGCGCCAGATCTGCGGACGCCTCCTGATCGATTTCGGTCAGAATGATTACGGGACTCTCCAGACCCTTGAACGAATGAACTGTCGTGCAGTAAATGTCGGCTGCGCCGGCAGCCCATTGATCGGTCAAGCGAAAATTACCCAGCGATCCAAGACCCCATAGCGCGCTGCGTTGATCCGAACGGGGCGTCAACACCACGATATCTTCAGGCGCAATATCCTCCTCCACAACAAGGCGGTGAAGGGTCCGCTTCAAGAGTCGCTTCAGTTCGGCTGTCTCTGTGTACGTATAGATTTCCACCGGACGACCTTCCGGGCCAACGGCTTCGGGTTTCGCCTCCGATCGATAGAATTGCGCAACCGTCCGGTGAATGGCCCGCGTGTTTCTCAGGTTTCGCGTCAGGGAAAAGGGTGCCAGCTCAGCAGCGATGCCTTCCTGGCGGTAGAGGTTCTGATTGTCATCGTAAAAAGCATACAGAAAACCTTGATCCGGGTCGTGTAGCAGGCACTGCAATGGCAACCACCAGTTCGCGTGAAAGTCCTGGCTTTCATCAACAATCAAGGCATCGTAGGATGCTCCCAGGCGATCGGCAGCTTGAACCAACATGTCCGGCAAGGTGTCGGTGAAAAACGTCGAATCGAAAGAGACTCGATCGGATATGAGACCGGCACGCCTGCACCAGTCCAGCGCCAGCTTGTGGAATGAAGCCACCTCCACACCGGAAACAGGTTCCAGGCTCCGGGCCAGATACTCCGCCAGGAATCGATTGTAGCAGGTCAGGAGTACGCGAGTTCCTTGACGTGCCAGGCGAATCGCTTTCTCGACAGCCAGGGTTGTCTTACCCGATCCAGCACATCCACCAATAGCAGCGCGCCGTGTACGTCCCAGCAGGTCGAGAATATAGAACTGCTCCTCAGTCAGACGCTGGATTTCTTCCTGTTCAGCCTGAATGATGGCTCCAAGCCGCAACTGTAAATCCCAGGATGGACTGAGCAGATCCACTAATAGGCGCACCCCTTGTTCGCCAAGCGATTCGAATGCTTGGGCTTGGCCGCGCCAATAGGCCGTCGCCGCCTGTACCCAGCTCTGAAGATTGGTCAGCTCGCGCGTATCCAGTACAATTTCGCGGGGCGCATCCAACCGGAGTCTCTGTGTCACCACAATGTCCGGAAAGGCCACCGTGTGGCCTATGGACAACCACCGTTCCTTCCAGAAGGGATGCTCTTTCAATAGCCTCAGCAGGCTATATTTGTTAGTTTTGGCCTGTTCGAACGGATCCTGAATGGGGAACTCACCACTGTACCACTGGCCCGCCGCTCCATCGTATCTGATCTGCCCACCCTTCACCTCGATGACTAAAACACCCAGCTGCGCATGAGCCACAATAAAGTCCGCCTCCCCGTCGGTCGCGCCACGTCGAACATCGGGGACTTGCCAGCTGACCGAATGGAAAACGTAAAAGTCGTTGGGGAGTCCGGCAGCGAGCGCCTGATAGAGCTTCCGCTCGGCGGGGCTTTTCGTATCTGGCCGCAGCTGTGCCGGGTACATGCGAGCCACAATGTACTCCCTCTAACCCGAGTCTGGCACCAGGTTGGCCGCCAGAAGAAGCTTGTCGAAGAAGGCAAGGGCAACACTGCGTTTCAGTAGCTCATGATAAGGCTGATTGCGGAAGTTGCGGAGGCATTCGTAGCAGCTGGTGTCCTCGCCACAGCACGCTCGGGCCATGCGCTCCCGCGCCGATTGAAATGCCGCGCTCAGGTCCTGAGAGACCCGGTACACCAATCCCGCTCCACCGGGCACATTGTCGAACAGCACGAGAGCCGGCACCGGGCTGCCGGCATACCGATACAACGTACCGTCAAGGTCGTCACGCCGAATTCCGAACGCGTCGCTCGCGCCCTCAAGCAGGGCATAGAGGACGGAGTACCACAGATCATCGCTGGCATCGTACGTCAGGTGACCGTCAAAGCGTAGCTCGAGAACGTCGGTTATGAACTCATGGCCGAGATGTTGTGTCGTCAGAAAAGTGCTGCACGGCCTGCCAGTCCGTGGGTTCACGTGCGGCTTTGCCTTCGCCCGTTTTTGTCCCTTGACAACATCAGGCACAGGCTCCGCATATCCACAGGTGTAACACACCCGAAAGCCTCGCCCAAGCGGACCGGGGTTCACCAGCGCAAGTTGCCCGAAGCGCGAATATCGATACCAGACCTGACCCTTCGAGGTCGACAGGGCCGTTGCCGGTTCCAACGGCTCGACCTCAGGGCTCGCATTTTCAGGTGGTCGATAGTCCGAGAAGTAGATCCGCGAGGAATAAATCCGTTGTGGACGCGCAGTACCTGACGGTCGCGGTTCCTTGTACTCTGCGACAAAACCGAACTCGGGGCGAATGAAGGTTCCCCACAATCGCCGTCGGCCTTTCAAGCTGCTCCCACAGGCTTTGCACGGCCCTTCGATGTCTACCTGAGAACTGTGGAACCGGCCGCAGCTGGGGCATACGGCATAGTGGCGTTCATCCCAATCCCGTCCGTGTAGTTTGTTGATGCCCCCGCTGACCCAAACACGCTTGGCAGCGACGATTTCACTTCCCGGCGCATATTCCGATAGAGCGATGCGCAAGTCGCGCTGCAGATCGAGACGTCTAGCCTCGGGCACTTCCAAGTGGTTGGTGTGCAATTCAACCACATCGGTGGGGAACCCATACTTGGGCAGCACATTGCGCGCTCCCAAGAATCCCAGCAGAGGCCGGCTGCGCACAGTCTGCGTGACGCGCTTGAAATGATCGGCGCGTCGATAATCCTCTTCAGCCACCGCCTCTTGGATCAGTTGTTTCAACTGGTCGAGGTCACCGATCACCTCGCTCTCAACTCTATTCAGTATGGCGAATTGCTCCTCGTTCCATAGTTGGCTGATCCAAGCCCAGTTTTCAAGCCCTAACTCTGTTCGGAGCTGCTGATTCTCCGGCACGATGCGGTCAACCGCCTGGGCTACCGAAGCGGGACGGCCGGCAATAAACTCACGCAGCAACTCGACGCCCGACGGGCCACCATCTTCCGGGGCGAAGAACGCGCCGACGTTCATCGAGCCATCTTTCCCGAACTCCCGACTGCGCTCGTCTTTCGCCCAGCGGAAGAATGCCGACATTAGCACCGAGTGGATATGGCGACGGGCAATCTTCTCGTTCGTCAGAACGACTACAGGGGGTCGAATCTTACCGGCCACCATCCGCTCGGGATTGGCGAAGTAGGTCAGGTCGTGTGACCTGCGCTGAGCATAGGTTAGTGCAAAAGCTGCAGTGTCCGTGCGCCGACCGGCGCGTCCGGCTCGCTGGATATAGTTCGCCGTGGTGGGCGGCATGTTGCGCATAAAGACCGCCTGGAGTTCGCCCACATCCACACCCAGCTCGAAAGTCGTCGAGCAACTGAGGACGTTGATCTCGCCTTTCACGAATTGTTCCTGCACCTCGGATGCGGCCCTGCTCTCCCACTGGGCCGTGTGCTCCTGTGCATACAACGGAATGGGGATCAGCTCTTGATACAGATTCCGATAGTGGTTGGTCAGCCAGGCCAATTCGTTCGTGTCGAGCGGCTCGAGCACTCCATCGCAAGCATAAGCCGGACATACCCCGCGCACCGAGACATAGGCTATCGAGCGGCAACGTGAACAGCGATAGACTGGCTGGGCCACCGTGGGCAGAGGCACCAGTTCCCACAATTCGTGACTGACGCGATAGACAATACCACGCGCTCGCGCTCGCTGTTCGGCTGGAAAATGCTCGCGCCAGAGCGTATGGGGATCGGTGAGGTGCGTCCACAAGTCCTGAAGGGTTTGCCTGGCGACCTGTTCGATTTCTTCAGGCAGCAGGCTCGAGGAGCACTTCAGCACTCGCATCAGAATATCCAGGCGAGCATTGCTCAGCCTCTTTGGTTTCCAGCCGAAGATATGCGCTTTCGCATCGGCGTCACCATTGTGGACGAAGAACGGGCCACGGCGCGGCGCGAACGCGTCATCGCGGGGATCGACGTTATCCGGGTAAGTCACAGCACCCCGCTGCCGGAGGGTGTCGATCAACATGGTAACCAGCTGCCACGCTTCTTCCGGGGAAAGCCCCCACGGCGGCTGAAGCAGCGGGGACGGCGGCTGCCAACCGCGCGGGCGCACAAGCCGGAAATGCAGCAATCCCAACCCTTCCAGGCCGATGCGCCGATCCCAGGCGATGAACTCCTGCATCAGCCACGTCGCCATGAGACGCTGTTTCTCATCGTAGCTCTGCGTCTGCTTGAACAAGCCGGCCGCCTCGGCCTGCTTGAGCAGGCGACCGACGGCATCTTGCATGCGTAAGTTCCCCTCGCGACCGGCTTCATCTTGCATCACGGCGAGCAGGCTAAGCCGTCGACGAAGCAACTGCTCGTAGGTTCGCTCGAGATATGATGCAAAGAAAGCGGCATCTTGACGACTGTCCGCGAAGAGCAGCAATTTGCGGCCCTGCCCCGGCAAGCTCAATGTCTGCTCATCAATGGCCGGCGGCAGTTTCTGATAGAGAGCAGTCGCCAGCACACTGACCGGCGCATCTTGGCCGGTCAGGAAGCGATAGATCACGCCCGCGTTGTCGCGGGCGCTGCAGGAGGTGCAGCGCTTGAGTTCAGGTTTCCCATGCAAGTCAATGTACTGCACACCGATTCGAGGAGTCGTTTCCGGACAGGTGCACTGCGCCGGCGCGTCCTTTCCGGGCGTCAACAGGCCGCAGCCCAGGCACAACGTGTGGGCCTCGGTCAGCTCATCTGCTTCAGTCTCAACATCTGCCTCTTCGGCGATGGCCTCATCCTCATCGACAGGCGTAATCTGGTCGGACAGGATGAAGTATGCCGGCGCGGTGCGCGATTCGTCCAAAGGCATCGGACCCGATATTTGCCGCAAGTACATCGCTCCGTGCTTGGTGTGGGCTGTAAACTGGACATCCCCTTTTTCAAGTTCGGTCTGATGCACGATTTCGCCCACGAGGTAAGTTGTGCCACAGCGAGGACATACTCCGATTTCAAAGACTCGACTGTGGCAGTGCGGGCATTTCTCCTGACGGGTCAGGAACAGGCGCGGCGCGTCGCCGTTCTCGCGTCCATGCGCCGCCTGATTCAGGCACAGAAAAGCGCCTTCGAGTGCGCGCGCAAACACATGGTAACGAGCGGGAAGAAGCGGGTGGCTCTCGGGGTCGGGTCGGGCGCGCACCGCTAAATCGACCAGCTGGATGAGCAGCTCCGACGCAAGGTTCTGATTCGGAAACAGTACAGGTGCCAGATCGTTTAGGAAGCGAGGTCTTTCGGCCAGCTCGGTTTGCACATTCCGCAGGCGCTTGTCGCCGCCCAGCACTTCGAACAGGAATGCGTTGATAGATTGCTCCCCCGACTGGGAAAGGGCAGCCTGCTGAGCCCGTTCCACGACAGTCACGGGCACGCCACTGATCGAGGCGATGTGGGCCAGCTTGTCAGGCGATTCGCCTGATAACGCCGCACTGTGAAGATCGCTATACAGCGCCGGTGTCCCCTCACCCCAGGCCGGCGATTGATGGATTAGGGATTTGCGCGTGGCCTCGACTACGTCTTGGCAAGTCGGATCGTTATCTATCCACTCAAATGTCTCGCCGAACAACTCGGAGGCGAATCGGACGACTTGCGGGTAATCTTTTCTGCCGCGGCCTAGCGTCGCGCTGGTGGCCATGATGCGTAGTCGCCCCTTTTCGCTTCGCACCACGCGATCTTTCACGCGACGTAGCAGCATCGCGATCTCGATACCGTTTGCCCCATCGTAAACGTGTGCTTCGTCCAGAACGATGAATCGCCAGTGCCGGCCGGTTTCGCCATCGAAGAACGCCGTGTCACGGGGTCGCAATAACAGGTATTCGAGCATGGCGTAATTGGTCAGCACGAGATGTGGAGGTGCCTCCTGCATCTCCTCACGGGAAATGAGTTCATTCCTCGGTGGCTCCGTGCGAAACTGCTCGCGGAAAACCGTCTCGGCCTCACGCCGTGTATCCGGTGTCTCGCCAATGTAGCGGCCGAATGTAATGTGTGGATAACCGGCCAACACTTGACGTAACCTCTTCATCTGATCATTCGCTAACGCATTCATCGGATACAGCAGCAATGCGCGCACTCCCGGCTGAACCAACGTGCCAGCCTCGGCCTCGCGCAGCAGGTGATCGATAATCGGGATAAGAAAGCTCTCCGTTTTGCCACTGCCCGTGCCGGTCGCGACCACGACGTTGCGCCCGCCGATCACTTTCTCAATCACCTGTTGCTGGTGTACATACAGCGGTCTTTCGTAGGGCAACGCAGGGGAGGATATACTTCGGAAGGCAGGATGTAACACGCCAGCCGCGGCCATCTCTTCGATACTCTTTCCCGTCTCGTACGGCGGCGTAGCCTCGAGCAGTGGACCTTTGACGAGCAGATCAGGCTGTTCGAGCGCGCGCCAGAACTGGGCCCGCAGCTCCGTGGCCTGAAACGGATAGATCGTTTTGAGATAGCGCAGATACGTCTCGCGGATCAAATCGGTCGTTTCGAGTGGGTGGAGGGGTACGCTCATAGGGGTATCTCTAGAGGCATTGGTGGTCGGGCGCGTGGGCAGCGAACTTCAGACGTTCTTCGGTTAGTATTCGTACTGCTCGTTGCTTGAGCGCAACCTCTGCACCAACACCGCCGTGCGCAATCCGATCATGTGTGCCGACGACGAGATAGAGATCACGCGCCGCAAAACTGCGGCATTTGCCGCATACGCAGAGCGTGTCTGCATTGAGAAACCGGATCTCTGCATTCTGGAGATCGATCAATACCATCTCATCATCGTGCGCCGGTCGCAGGCGGACATGCAACAGATGCCGACGTAGCTTGTGGAAGAAGCGTGGTACGTTGTTCCCGGTATTCGGATCTTCGATTCGCTCGATCCGGCCCCAGCCTGCATCCGTGCGTATCCAGTTGCCCGGCTGAACGATAGAAACCCGGTTGCCCAATTGTGGGGCAGCCTGCGCCAGCAGACGGACGATGGGCTCGCTATCAGAACGCTGTTCCAAATAGTCCAGCGCGAACTCGCCGTTGATGGCCAGCAAGGCCACCGCGTCGGCATCCGACAAGCGCGCCTGTCTCAGTCGCTCAAGCACGGCTTCGATACCGGACGCTTCCCTACGACGAATCAACTCGCGGAGTGCTGCAAGCTGGACTTGCTCCACATCAACCGCCATCAGCTTGCGCCAGGTATCGGTGGGCATCTCACGCAAGTGTGGCAGATGGCGCAAGTAGTCCTCGTATGCGACATCGTCGATTTCACTATTGGCTCGCGCCGATAGCAGCCGCTCGAGGCGAGCCGGCGTGAAGAGTTTGATTCGGGTCGCCATGAGTGTGTTCTTATCGGCAAGTGACTCCAGCAGGTCACACAGGGCCAATGCCTCGGGAATCGTGCCAGCATCCAGGTACTGGTAACACCAACCGGCTGATTCCAGGGCTACCTGGTGGTTTCCGATAGCGGCGCAGATATGTGCCCGCTCAAGAACGAGCGCGAACTGTTCGGGCCGACCGTCGATGCGCTGCGCCAGCCAGTGCAGCCTGTCTTCTGCCGGTTGGACCTCGATATCTATCAGCCCCGGGCCAGACGGTAGCCCCCGTGGAGCAGGCACACTCGGCGCCCACGGGTCGACGATGCTGAACTGAAAGCGGAGACATCCCAGCGAAAACTCAGGCGGGGCAGAGAAGACGTGCTCGCCTTTCGCCGAATCGAGTATAGGCATCTCGAGCGGTGATGACCAGGGCTGCCACACCGGCCAGATACGCACGTGTCGATGGCGGAGCGGGTGCCGGGGCTCGCGCCACGTCAGACGTAGTCTGGTCTCTCCATCGCTGGCCAACTGTTCTAATCTGACCTGCTCAACGACTAAGGCTTGACTCACGCTCAGCACAGGCAGCGCAATCGGATCGATCTGCTCAGGCAAGCCCTCAAAGACTGCCTCAAGGCGAGTCACCGGCGCGGGGCTGCGCCGCACAGTTTCGAGTAACTCGGTCAGGCCGAACCGCGTTAGGCGTTGTCCTGGCTTTGCGCTGACCCACTCTGATTGATACAGGAGCGTTTTAGCCGAATCCAGCAGGCGCAGCTGGACAGCGTATCGACTATCCTCCAAGGGCGGCAACTGGATCAACAGCGCTGGCGCGGACATCTGGAGCAGAACATCCAGTGGTTGTCGCACCGTCACCGCTTGCCAGTCCGGCAGAAGGGTAGTCTGCTCGTCAATTAGCGCCCAGCGCAGTCGTGGGATGTAGATCTGAAGCGGGACGCGCACCACTTCATGGGTAGATGTTCGATAGGCCAGGGTCAGGTCGAGCAAGGTCGTACCAGGATCCGCCGATACGGTATGACAATGCTTAAGATGTTCATTGGGGAGTGGCTCAGCATCGACATTTCCCCCGTCCTGCACCTCGAGCCAGTCATCTCGGCCCATCTCGATGACGATCGGAATCCGTCCGGGCCCGTGCTCTGGATCGGGAACATAGATTGACGCAATTGGCCGGACCGAGAGATTCTGCCACGTGCGCAACGGGAGTGACGCATCGCGACCAAGCGGGCCACGCAGCCGTATATCGAAGTTGCCACAAGGTGTTGGGCCAAGCAGCGCGGGCAGCGACAGTGGAATGTCAACTTGCGTGGCATTGTTCTCAAGGTAGTGGGTCACGCCAAGCTCGGCCAGCGAAAGCGTCTTTTGGATTTCCGGTTCAGCCGCCCAATGGTTGCGAATCGTCAGATGCCAGGCCGACAGTTCTTCGCGCGCGGTGAGACGCCCGACGAGCGGAACGCAGATCGCCGGCGGTTCGTTGACGTAGAGCGGCGCACTTTGCGTGGAGGGTGACAGGGATACGAGCGTTCCGCCGACGTAGTGAGGGTACGGCGGCGTTTCTTCCCGCTGGAGCCGCAGTGTCAGGACGACTTCACCGGCGCGTCTCAGACCCATTTGTGACACTCGCGCCAGGTCCCAGTCCTGCGCCCGGTAAGTCGCCCACTGCCCAAAGAATTCAGGAAAGTCTTCGAACTGAAGAGGCTCGCCAACGAAGGTCAATTGGCAGTCTCGCGGAAAGACCAGCCACAAACGGCGAGCGGGGAGCGCATTCGACCATTTGATTAGCGTGCCACGATCGGGATCGAAGACGAGCAACGGTTGCTGTTCGGTTGGGCCGTCGAAGCACCAGACACGCTGAATCTCGCCATTAACTTGAACCCCTACTTCATAGACAGCAGCCGGCTGAAGGACGGGAATACGAAAATCAACCGTGCGCAAGTCATACCCGATTCGCCGGATGCGCGTCGAGAGCATCTTCGGTTCACCGTCTGCGATTCGCACCTGCCACTCGAAGTCCGATTGGCTGAGCGTGGCTGGAACACGCTGCGCAGGCAATTCAAACACCAACCCTTCACCCCATGGATCAAGGCTTAACTCGGGTTTGCGCAGTCTCAGTTCATCCGCGCGCTCGATGCGCCGTTCGAGCGTCTCCTGCTCCACGACCCATGCGCGATACGCATCGACGACGCGCGCTGGCAGGCCGATGGTGGTCGCGTCAGGCGCCTCCCCTGATTCAAAGAACGTGCGTGCCAGTTCGCAGCTGCGCTCGAAGAAGTCTTCCGCCACACGACCACCGAATTCGAGGAAACGACGAATCGGCTTGTCGATCATCATTGTGGCTGAGCGATTCAGCATCTCATCAATCCGTTCGGCAGCGGGCAGGTCGGCAAACTGCGGCGAGGCAACAACTTTGTGCACCAACCCGAAGTAATCGGGCAGCGAGTAGTCAGGGATACCGCCATGCATCAGGATGAGGCTGACGTAGCGAAGCGCCTCCTGACGCATCTTTGTGAATAGCGGCAAATGGAAGCGTTCGACGATGGACTCAAATCGTCGTCCCAGCCGGCTGCTGACGTTAGCATCGAGCTTCACACCCAGCGTTTCTCCAGTCGCTGTCCAGAAATCACCGGCGCGGTAACCGGCAATTCCCTGTTCAACCAAGAAAACGGCAAATGTTGCGGGGAAGAACAACTCAATCAGGCGTACGCCCTTCTGGCGCGTCGACTCACTAAGGAAGCGACCAATCTCGGCCACTTCAGCAGAAGTGATCGAGATTTCGCCTATCAGCTCAACCCGGCGAATCTGCGGCCTGAGCCTGAACTCCCAGGTATGCAGATGAGACAGGCCGTATCGTTCGCGATGGCGCTCGAATAACTGCCCTAGCTGCTTTCGGACTTCAACGGGCATCATCTGCTGCCCGGTCGCTTTGGCGATCGCCGGCAAGTCGTCGATCGTGTCGAGGTCATGAACGTGCTGGGCGACGATCCAGCCAACCAACGTAGCGGGGTAGCGCAGGTCCAACATGAGCAACGCATCATCGAAGGTGAAGGTTTCGACGAGCCTGCGCAGCAGTTGCCCGGTTTCTACACATTCATCTGGCGACATCGGCGCCTGACACAGCCTCTCCAAGGCTGGGATCTTGACCTTGAGAGACTCCTCCCAATCATCTAAGCTGCGCGCACGTTTAACCAGGAACGACGCCAGGCGACCTGCACTGTGGGAGCGGGCCTCCTGTACAGGAGCCGATGATGTCACTTCCGATGGAGTCGCTCCAGCCTCAGGCTGCATCTGCTTCGTGGCGGATTTTGGCCCCTGCCGTTTAAGCCCAATCTGCCCGTCCTCGGTGCGAGCGCAGGTTGGAGTGACGCGCATAAACGCCAGGACGAGTTCGTCAGGGAAGGATTTTGGGTAGTCGGGGCGTAACTTGAGTGCTGCCAGCAGTTCAGCCGGCGGACAGAATGTATCTCGCTGGTTCAATTCCTCATGGAGAGCGCGAGCAAGGTATTCCAGCGCATCGGAAGGATATGCTTCAGCCAGAAGCCAGAGCTGTGTGTCACCCGACCGAAGCGTGATGATCCTTTGGTCGCTGCCCGCCGCCAACAACCGCGCCAGACCTACCTGGTCATATTTCGTGTCAGACAGGTGATTCGCCAAGCCTGAAGCAACTTCTCTATCGCTGGCGAGACCACCGAGCTGCTTAAGAACTAATCTCAGTTGTGTGACCCGCAGTCGGAATTCAAGATGGACTCGAAGCCGCCCCAGGCTACTACCTTCGATCTGGCGAATCCGCTCACGCGTGAGCCCCATCTGCCGGCCGACTTCTTCGAGCGTGCGCTCGATGCCGTCGGTCAGGCCATAGCGCTGATCTAACACGGACAAGTTGCGCGGGCTCAACGCGGCAAACGGGTTGGACGCTTCAGGCTCTTCAGTTATTTGGGCTCGTTCAGACGCTTGCGGTTGAGTTTGGGGAGAGAGTTCGTGCGGAACGAGCGTCGGCGGTGACTCATAAGTTGCGAGGAAGGCAGCCAGTTGGCTGCGTATTTCGGCAAACGTGTCGTGTCCAATACCACGAATGCGGTAAATCTCTTCGTCAGTGAGCCGAACTAACTGAGACACCCGGTAAATGCCGGCGCGCTGAAGTGCATTAGTAGCCCGACGGCTTAAACCTAACTGCTGAATCAACGTGTCCATCGTATCGAACGGCTGCAAGTGTTCAGCCGCGTCACGACCTTGCGTGGCAGTTCGAGATGTGGCTTTTGGGGCTCACAAACTGAGCTTGGGCTGTGGGTGGTTTCTTTCTTAAGTCATATCAGTTCGGTCGAGCCCAGTCGACCGCATACGCAGGTATACTCAGACAATCCTGTTGGCAAGCAAATCATCGACAGTGTAACATGTGCACGATAGTGACCCCATAACAGATGCGTTACAGAAGCATAACAGACACTTAACGGTATGCCACTCATTCGTCGGACAAACTTTTTGCCAACCCCTTGAATGAGCATCGTGCGCCATGATGTTGCATCTCACCTGTCTGCTGGTTGAGCACCTACCCGTGCGCGTCGAAGAATTACTCAACCCCGAACTCGCGTCAAAACCGGTGGTCACCTCGCTACAACTTTCGAGGCATGACACTCTCTGGTTTTCGTCTACTTCGTCCTCGCTGTTGCCATCACGTGATGAACGCGTCCTCATTCGGCTCAGCTCAGCGACGCCGCAGTGAATCCGGTTTCTGCACTCTTTACACAGGACGCCCGTCATGCCAGGCCGGGGCGCGGAGCGCGCCTCGGCATCGTGCCTCGGTGTGCCATGCTCGCCGGCCGGAGGAGAGATTCCTCACTGCGTTCGGAATGACACTTTTGAAGTTTGGAGTTTGAGGTTGGGAGTTTGAGTCAGACGCGAGATTCCTCACTGCGTTCGGAATGACACCCTGCATGTGGTTAGGTTTTCCATCGCGTCCGCTTGTCCCCTTCAGGGGATTACGCTCATCACGGTGAGAAATATCCAGCGGCGAAAGTCCTACATGGGACGCGACTTTCGTCAGATGGCAAGCGCCGTGTGTCCATCTATACTGTTTCCAGTCCAAGCCAGCTCGGCAGGAATGCCTGACCACTGACGAATCCAAGAGAAGACATTCAAGATGAACGGATCCGCACCAGGAGAGAAAGATGACGACTCAAATCAACACGATTGAAGTTCAAAACCTGCACAGGTCCCGAGGCGAGGTCAAGGCCGTGCAGGGCGTCAGTTTTAGCGTCGGGCAGGGCGAGATCTTCAGCCTGCTCGGCCCCAACGGCGCGGGGAAGACGACGACCATCCTGGTGCTGTCCTGCCTGCTTCGCCCCGACGAGGGCGACGCGTTCGTGATGGGCCATTCCGTCCGCCGCGATCCGATGGGCGTCAAGTCTGTGCTGGGCGTGGTGCCGCAGGACATCGCGCTTTACGAAGACCTCTCGGCGCGCGAGAACCTGGCATTCTGGGGCAAGATGTACGGCCTGCGCGGCGCGGCCCTCAAGCAGCGTGTGGACGAGGTGCTGGAGATCATCGGCCTGAGCGATCGCGCTAAGGGCCGCGTCGGAAAGTTCTCGGGCGGGATGAAGCGGCGCGTCAACATCGGCGTGGCCCTGCTGCACAAGCCACAGGTCATCTACATGGACGAGCCGACCGTCGGCATCGATCCGCAGTCGCGGCGCAACATCCTGGATAGCGTCGTCGCCCTGAAGAACCAGGGCATGACCGTGCTCTACACCACGCACTACATGGAAGAGGCTCAGGAGCTGTCCGACCACATCGCCATCATGGATCACGGCAAATTGATCGCGCTGGGCACGCACGAGGAGCTGGTCAAGATCGTCGGCGAGCTAGACCGCATTACGGTGACGATCAGCGCCGAGAGCGCCCGCGTGATCGAGGCCTGGCGGGCCGCCCGTGGCGTGCAGCACATCGATGCACAGGATGGAACGCTCAGCCTGCTGGTGGACGACAGCAATCAGGTGCTGCCCCGACTCTTCGACGCGGCCTCAGCCAGCGGCGTGCGGATCACGTCGGTGGACATTCAGGAGCCGAACCTGGAAGCCGTTTTCCTGCATCTGACCGGACGGGCGCTGCGGGACTAAAACGTGAAACGTAAAGCGTGAAACGTGAAACGTAATCACCTTACGTTTTACGCGTTACGTTTTACTCTTTACGTTTTACGCCTCAGGAGTTCAGCATGAAAGCGATCGACATCGCCGTCAAAGACATGGTCCGCGCCTTCCGCAGCGCGGTCGCGCTCGTGTTCATGTTCGTCATACCGCTGCTGGTGACGGCCCTGTTCTACTTCATGTTCGGCAACGTCGCGTCACAGGGCAATTTTCGCGACAGCGTGCCGGTAATGAAGGTCGTCGTCGCCGACCTCGACGAAGGCAGCCCCGAGCTAGTCGGGTGGTCAGGTGGTCAGGTGGTGGGCGGCGTTGAGGCCGGCACACTGGGCGAACTGATTGTCGGTGTGCTGCAGAGCGAAGACCTTGCCGATCTGCTTGAGGTGTCGCTTGCGCCCGACGCCGAAGCCGCCCGCGCCGTGGTGGACAGGCAGGAGGCGCAGGTCGCCATCATTATCCCCGCCGATTTCTCGGGGCAGTTCGCCGCGCCCGCCGGCCAGGCCGTCATCACGTTCTACCAGGACCCCACATTGACCATCGGCCCCGGCATCGTCAGGTCCCTCCTGAACCAGTTCATGGACGGCATGGCCGGCGCGAAGATCGCCGTGAGCGTCGCGCTGCAAGAGATGAGAACGATCGATAGCAACCGGATCGGGCAGGTCGTCCAGTTGTACCTGGCCGACCCTGCGGCGACGCAGACCGGCGATCCGGCCACCGCGCTGCTCGACGTGCGCGCTTCGGGCGCATCGCAGCCGGCGGCCAACCCGCTTCTCGGCATCGTCGGGCCGATTATGGGCGGCATGATGATCTTCTTCGCTTTCTACACTGGCGCGGCCACCGCCCAGAGCATCTTGGAGGAAGAGGAAGAGCAGACGCTGCCGCGCCTGTTCACCACGCCCACGCCGCAGGCGGTCATTCTCACCGGCAAGTTCTTGGCCGTCTTTCTGACCGTGCTGGTGCAGGTCGTCGTGCTGCTCGTCGCCGCGCGGCTGATCTTCCGCATCGAATGGGGTGAACTTCCCTCGGTGGCACTGGTGGCGACGGGAACCGTGCTCATTGCCTCGTCGTTTGGCGTCTTCTTCATGTCGCTGCTCAAGAGCACCAAGCAGGGCGGTGCCATCTTCGGCGGCGTGCTGACGGTGACCGGCATGATTGGGATGATCAGCATTTTCGCACAGGGCGCGCCGGCAGCGCAGCAGCTCGGCAGCACCGTCTCGCTGCTGATGCCGCAGGGCTGGGCGGTGCGCGGGCTGGTTCAGGCCATGAACGGGCTGCCGGTTGCCGACGTGCTGCTGAACACGCTGGTGATGCTCGCCTGGAGCGCGGCCTTCTTCACGGCCGGCGTCTTGCGCTTCAATCGACGGTATGCGTAGGAGAGAGCCATGATTCGCATCATCGACATCGCCCTGAAAGACCTGATGCAATTGCTGCGCGAGCGCGAGACCTTCCTGTTCTTGCTCATCCTGCCGGTGATCTTCACCCTGCTGTTCGGCTTTGCCTTCGGCGGATTCGGGGGCGGCGAATCGGACCCGCGCCTGCCGGTCGGCTACCTGGATCAGGATGACAGTCCCCCCAGCCGAGAACTCCACGGCCTGCTGGATGCGTCGGAAGTCATCCGTCTGGATGAAGACGACACGCGCGCTCCCACCGATCTGGAGAAGCTGGTGGCCGATGAGAAGCTGGCCGCCGCCGTTGTCATCCCCGCCGGGTACGGCGAGGCGACCCTGGCCGGCGCACCGACGCGATTGATCCTGTTCGCCGATGCGTCTACCGCTGCCGGCAGGAGCGTTCAAAACGAGGTGCTAACGGCCGTCAATCGGTTGGCAAGCGCAGTGCGCACGGCGACCATCGTGGCGCAGGTGGCGGGCGATCCCGCGCTGTTTGATCGCGCTTTCCAGACCGCCGTCGCGGCATGGGAACATCCACCTGTCACCGTGACCGAGACGACCAGCGCCGCCATCGATCAGAAAAGCAACAGCGCCCTGTCGCTGGCGCATACCTCGCCCGGAATGATGGTGCAGTTCGCCATTGCCGGGCTGCTGACCGCCGCGCAGATCATCGTCACCGAGCGCAAGTCGCGTGCCTTGCAGCGCCTGCTGACCACAGCCACGGCGCGCGTCCACATCCTGCTGGGGCATTACCTCGCCATGCTCGCGCTCATCCTCGGCCAGTTTGTGATCTTGATCGCCTTCGGCCAACTCGTGCTGAAGGTGGATTACCTGCGCGAGCCGGGCGCGACCACTTTGATGGCCATCGCGACGGCGATGTGCGTCGCCGCGCTGGGGCTGCTCATCGGCACGCTGGCTAAGAGCGAGGATCAGGCCGTCATCTTCTCGATCGTCCCCATGTTCGTGCTGGCGGGGTTAGGTGGGGCGTGGGTGCCGCTCGAAGTCACCGGCGCGGTCGTCCAGGCCATCGGCCACGTCTCGCCCGTCGCCTGGGCGATGGACGGCTTCAAGAACGTGGTCTCGCGAGGGTTAGGGCTGGAGTCGGTGTTGTTGCCGGCATTGGCGCTGCTGGGCTATGCCGTGCTGTTCTTCGCAGTAGCGACGTGGCGTTTCCATTCGAGCGAGGAACAGTGATTGCAGGGCCATCCAAGTCGCCGTCCTGTGGATCGTCGTCGCCGCACTCGTCATCGGGTTCGGCCCGCAACTGCGGATGAAGAGCAAGTCATCTGCGGACGCCGGCGGCTTATCCGCGACGCAGTTGTGAGCACCGAGCCGGCCAGTGGCAGGGGGTTTCAGATGCGGGCGTTCCTCCGTACCTGGGCCGTCGGTTACATCAATCCGTCCGCTTTCGCCAGGGCGCTCGAAGGCAAGCCGGCCCCGCACTGGGGGCTTTACGCCCAACTGCTGCGCGGCGCGTTCGATTCGCTGCTGCTATATCTTCCACTCTACTTGCTCGGACGACAACCACCGACTCCGTCTTTCCTCACGTTCATCCCGACCGAGAGTTACTACGGCACGCTGATCTGGCTGACGCCGATCGTCTTCTCGGCCCAATGGCTGATCGGCGGAGCCTTGATGCATGTGATTCTGCGTCTGAGCAAGCGGAGGAGTGACATCGATCAGCTCCTGAACATCGGCGGAATGGAGATGCTGATCATTGGCGCTTTCCTTCTCGTGTGGGATTGGGTCTGGCTCCTTGCGGGCGGGGTGGACCAGTATTTTCTTGGGATCAGTCATCTGCTGATCGACAGTTGGGGCATCGTCATCGTCGTGGTCGCGCTCAAGAGGCTCCTCGGCGTGCCGGTGTGGCTCGGCGTTCTGCTGAACGTTGCCGGTCTGGCTGTTGCCATGCCGTTCGCCGTGATCATCATGCGGTCGCCGCTATGAACACCTTCCAAATGGAGCGCCGCGCGGTAGGCGACGGTGAGCATATGGCGGCCCACCTTGCACGAGCGGCCGGCGTTGGGAGGTGCCAAACTTCATCACAACGAGTGACATCCGCCAATAGACACGCACGTCACCGGCCGGTAGAGTACCAGGGGATGTCCCATCTCATCAGGTTTCCGCTCGCCTGGCTCTCCTTAGACTGTGATCTATGAAGCCCTCTACCGATTGGTCACATCAGTGGATCTTCTATCTGACTGCCGGTTTCCTGTTTGGGGCGGCGCTGCTGCGTTCGCTGCTTTACTACCGGGACACCCCGGTAATGAGTCAGGTGCTGGGTCTATTGATGGTCTGGCTGCTCTTGCTGATGGCCAGCGAAACGGCGATCTCCCGCAGGTGGCCCAGGTATTTTCCGATCTACCTGATTCTCCAATCCATCCTGGTTTTTGCGCTCCTGTTCATGCCAGATGCCTCGGACTTTTATGCGGTCCTGTTCTTTATCCTCAGCATGCAGATCATGCAGCGCTTCAGCCCCAGGCTTGGGGCGGTGTGGATTGGAATGTTTACCCCATTGATGACGCTGCCCCTGGTGAGAACCTATGGGGTATCGAAAGGCATTGCGTTTGCGCTGATCTATACCGCCGGGAACGTTTTATCGGCCGCTTATGCTTTGGCTACGCAGCGCGCTCATGCGGCGCGCGTCCGAAACCAGGCCGTCATGCAAGAACTGCAAGAAGCGAACCGTCAACTGCAAGCCTATGCGGCACAGCACGAAAAACTCGCCGTAGCGCGTGAGCGCCATCGCCTGGCGCGGGAGCTGCACGATTCGGTGACTCAGACCATCTTCAGCATGACGCTCACCACACAGTCGGCTGCGCTCCTGCTGGATCGTGATCCCGGTCGGGTGGGTGCGCAGTTAGACCGGTTGAGCCAACTGGCACACAGCGCGCTCTCCGAAATGCGTGTGCTGATTTCCGAACTACGTCCGGAGAAGGTTGGCAAAGGCGGATTGGCCTTCGCCCTCCGCCGGCACCTTGCTGATTGCCACCTTCCCGAGAACCTGGCGGTCTCTCTGGAAGTGAAGGGGGACCAATCCCTTGATCCCGCAGAAGAGCAGAGCCTCTTTCGAATTGCCCAAGAGGCGCTGAACAACATCGTCAAGCACGCCCAGGCCTCGCAAGCGCAAATCCGGCTGCATCTTGCCGAGCCTTTCTGGATCGAGGTTCAGGATCAGGGCCAGGGCTTCGATTTACAGCGAGCCAGGAACAGCGGCCGGGTCGGCCTGGTCAGCATGGGCGAGAGGGCCGCAGAGATCGGATGGCGCTTGCAGGTCATCACTTCTCCCGGCGCGGGCACGCGCGTCCGGGTTGAGAAGAAGCCATCAGAAGGGAGGCAACCATGATGGCGCCGGCAGACAAAATCAAGGTGTTGATCGTGGACGATCATCAAGTCGTCCGGCAGGGTCTGCGGACCTTCCTGGAATTGCACGACGATGTCGTCGTGGTCGGCGAGGCGGGCGATGGGTTGACGGCTGTGGAATTGGCCTGCCAACTCGAGCCGGATGTTGTGCTGATGGACCTCGTCATGCCCCGGCTGGATGGGATTGCCGCCACACGCCAAGTCAAGTCGCAGAGAGCCAGTGTCAAAGTGATTGCGCTGACGAGTTTTACTGAGGACGACAAGGTTTTCCCGGCCATCCAGGCGGGCGCGTCCAGCTACCTGCTGAAAGACGTCTCTCCCGATGAGCTGGTGGGGGCGATCCGGGCTGTCCACCGGGGCGAAGCGCGGTTGCACCCAGACATTGTCCGCAAATTGATGGACGCTATGCGGGTCGCTCATCAGACCGGCCCCATTCGGGGGACCCCGACCCCTACGGCGGATCTCACCCAGCGAGAGCGCGAGGTCATTTGTTGGGTGGCGCGGGGATGCAATAACCACGAGATTGCTCAGAAACTGGTCATCAGCGACAAGACGGTCAAGACCCATGTCAGCAACATCCTGAGCAAACTCAACCTGGAAGACCGCACGCAACTGGCAATCTATGCCATTAAGCATGGCCTGGCTGATTCGGATTGACCTCACTCAGAGCCTGTCTTAAAACGCTCCCCAACCGCGTCCTCGCGGTTGGCCACGCCCGCGAGGACGCGGGCTTTGAGCGAGTCTTAAGACGCTCTCTCAGAGGTATCGCATTGCCAGAACGAGCGAACCCTTCTCGCAAGCCTCTCAAGCCCGGCCGGACGGCCGTGATCGCGGTCTACCTGGCTTTCGCCGCCGGGGTCGCCCGAACGTTGGCTTCGACGCCATCGCAAGACCTGTGGCCCTGGTACCTGGGGCTGCATGGAGTGTGGCTCATCTTGTTCACAGCGGTGTTGTGGCGACCCGGCATACGCTCCGAGCTGCTGCACCTGTACTTTGCCCTCCAATCCGCCGTCGTGCTGGCGCTGCTGTCGCTGAATCCGGAACTTGACTTTGTGACGGCGCTCTTCGACCTGCTGTGCTATCAGGCGGCGCTGCTTTTCACCGGCCCGCCTCGCTGGATGTGGGTCGGCCTGTTCATCGTGCTCACTGGCGGATCGCTCATGTTCTACCTGGGGCCGCTGAAAGGCCTGGCCCTGGGACTGATGCCCGGCGCGGTCGGCGTTGTGCTGGCGGCGTATGTCATCGTCAACGAGGAGATCGAGAGCGCCCGCGCCAAGAGTCAGGCGATGCTCGGCGAATTACAGGACACACACCGGCAATTGCAGGCGTATGCCGATCAGGTGGAAGAACTCGCGGCCATGGAGGAGCGCAACCGGCTCGCGCGCGAACTGCACGATTCGGTCTCGCAGACCATGTTCAGTATCGTCCTCAACACCCGGTCGGCGCAGATCCTCTTGGAGCGAAACCCCGCCCGGGTCAGATCCCAGTTGGAGCAATTGCAGGAACTGACGCAGAATGCCCTGGCGCAAATGCGCAGCCTGATTGCTCAATTGCGCCCCAATAAGATCGCCTGAAAACTCACCACCAAGACACCAAGGCACAAAGAAAAGCCTTGATATTCTTGGTGCCCTGGTGCCTTGGTGGTAATCATCGCTGCCTCCCTCGATAGACTCTGAGCGATGGTCAATCTCTGCAGATGCTCGTGCGGGAGTACAACCTCCGTGCTACCCCTTGAGATGTAGTCCGGTCTATCTCCGGCAATAGAAAACGAATTCAATCTGGGGTCGCGCAGAAATGCTCTGCCGGCTCGATGCGCTTGCGCGCCAGAACCGGTATGATGCAAGCGTAAAGATTCGGCGCGAAAGCGCATGGAGCACATCATGCCGACCCCGGTTTCCCCTTCTTCCCGCAATCTCCACCGTCTGCAGGTGCTGATCGTCGATGACATGCCTCAGGTGCGCCAGGAGCTGCGCCTGCTGCTCACACTTGCCGGTGAGCTGGAAGTCGTCGGCGAGGCAGCGAACGGCGTGGAGGCGATCGGTCAGGTCGAAGCGCTGCGTCCAGACGTCGTGGTGATGGACCTGGAGATGCCGGTCATGGATGGTTACGAAGCGGCGCGCCAGATCAAGACTCGCTGGCCGGCCTGCCGTGTGATCGCCCTGACCGTCCATGATGGCGAAGCGGAGCGGCAGCGAGCGGCTCAGGCTGGCGTGGACGCTTTTATTGTGAAAGGTGCACCGCTGGATGTTTTGGTGAAAGCGATCATAGAAAACAACGAACATCAGTACGGTCAGGCGGGGGAGGCGCTGCCTCGGCTGCAAGAGCACACAGGAGGTGCATCATGAAAACAGGATTGACGTGGAACTCGCGATGGATCCTCGGGGGAGCGCTGGCGCTGGCGGTTGTAGCGCTGCTGGCACTCGTGCTCGTTCCCCGGCTGCGTGGACCCGAACAACGCCCTGCGCCAGATGACTGGCCCACCCAGGGCTGGCGCAGCAGCACGCCGGAGGAACAAGGGTTTGACTCGGCCAAGCTGGCGGAAGGGTTGCTCGCCATACGCGAACAGAACATCAGCATTCACAGCCTGATGCTCATTCGCAATGGCTCTGTGTTCCTCGACGCTTACTTTTACCCCTATGACGGTTCAACCTACCATGACCTCGCCTCGGTGACCAAGAGCGTGATGACGAGTCTCATCGGCATCGCGGCCACTCAAGGCAAGCTCGACCTCGACGCGCCGATGGTGTCATTCTTTCCCAACCGCACCATCGCCAACCGCGATGCGCGCAAAGAGCGCATCACCGTCCGGCACCTGGCCAGCATGAGCTCCGGTTTGGACTGCACGGAAGCGGATAACGAAAGAACGCTCCGGCAGATGTGGGCGAGTCGTGACTGGGTGCAGTTCGCGCTCGACCGTCCGGTGGCTTGGGAACCTGGCACTCACTGGGTCTACTGCGGCCCCGGGATGCACTTGCTCTCGGCGATTCTGCAACAGGCGACAGGAATGACGACGCTGGAGTATGCGCGCGAGAACCTGTTCAAACCCTTGGGCATTCACGAGGTGGACTGGCCGGCCGACCCGCAGGGGTATGCCCGTGGGTGGGGCGATTTGGCTCTGCATCCACGGGATGCGGCCAAGCTCGGCTACCTGTGGTTCAACCAGGGGAACTGGGACGGCCAGCAGATCGTTTCCCGTGAATGGGTGACCAAGTCAACGATGGGGTATTTCTCAGGGACGGGTCGCAAAGAGGATTATGGCTACGGCTGGTGGGTCGCGCCCGCGGACGAGAACCCCAATTACTTCCTCGCCGCGGGACGCGGCGGACAGCGCATCCAGGTGTTCGCGGAAGGAAACCTTATTATTGTGACCACGGGCGGTGGCTTTGAATTCGACCAGGTTGGTCCATACCTCGAGGCCGCGATTGGCGACCCGACCAAGGCGCTGCCGGCCAATCCTGCTGGTGTCGCTGAACTCAATGTGGCTCTCGCCACCATCGTACGTGGTCCTGCACCACAACCCGTTGCACCCCTTCCCGCATCGGCTCAAGCCATTTCTGGCAAGACCTTTGTTTTCGCGCCCAACCCCGGGCAACTCCGGTCTCTGCGCCTCGACTTGAATGCTTCCGCAGAGGCCACCGTTCAATTGGATCTGGCGAACGAGGCAAGCCCGCGCCTTATGGGGGTTGGCCTGGATGGCGTATATCGGCCGAGCCGTGGCGGCCGGCCGATCCTCGCGCGTGGTCAGTGGACCGATGCCTCCACGTTCGTCCTGGAATGTGACGAGGGTCCAGGTCTCAACCTCTATACCTTGAGGATGCGCTTTGAGGGAAATCGGGTATCACTCGAGATTCCTGGACAGGGAAGCATCGAGGGCCGGCTGCAAAATCCATAAATCTGTTCGCAGGGGTTGCACCTCTGTGCGCATGTCAGTTGGGGTCGGACTCGACAGCCTCGCAGGTGCACGAGTCCAACTCCTGTATCCAGGTTAGGTGGATAGGCGATGAATACATCAAAAAGGAGAAGCACCATGCAGAACTCAATCGTCTCACAACAAACAGGCAGCGCCGCTCGGGCAGCGCCGCGCTTGCACTATCTCGACTGGCTGCGCGTGCTGGCGTTTGGGGCGGTTTTTCTCTATCACAGCAGCCGCTTCTTCGATTCATCAGATTGGCACATCAAGAACAGCCAGGCGAGCCCGCTGGTCGATACCTTGAAGGGGATCTTCGACCTGTGGGGCATGCCGCTGATCTTTCTCATCTCCGGAGCCAGCATCTTCCTCGCCCTGCGCCCCGGCGGCGCGCTTCGCTTCCTGCGCGATAGAGTCCTACGCCTGCTGGTACCGCTGGCATTCGGGGTCCTGGTCCTTGCCCCGCCGCAGCTATATTTGGAACGGCTGACACACGGTCAATTCCAGGGTAGCTTCCTGGAATACCTTCCTGTTTACTTTCGAGATTGGCGCCTGTGGAACGGAGAATTCGAATGGACAGGGGTTCATTTATGGTATTTAGCATACCTGTTCCTGTTCACGCTCGTCCTGCTGCCGCTGTTTGCCGCGCTGAAGAGCCCAACCGGTCAGCGCATGACCGGGTTCCTTGCCCGCCTGTCTGCCCGACCGGGAGCGATCTTTTTGTGGGTGCTGCCGGGTGCCCTGCTGATCATCCTGGGAGACCCATACGGCCTGATGGGGCCTGCACCCACTGAGGACGTTGCCCGCCTGTTCTTGTCGGCCTTTGTGATCTACGGCTTCCTGGTGTTTTCCGACCTACGCATTCAGCAAGCGATCATCCGCCAGCGCAGGATCGCCCTGGTACTGGCGTTGGTCCTGATCCTGGCCTTGCCCGCAATCACCGGTCTCTTAGAAGAGGATCCCAGCTTCCTGATCTATGCCCTGGCGATGCTGCTGGCATCTGTGCTCGTGTGGTCCTGCCTCCTGGCGGTGCTGGGCTATGGGATGCGCTACTTGACCGCCAATCACCGCCTGCTCGCCTATGCCAATGAAGGAGTGCTGCCGTTCTATATCATCCACCAGCCGGTGATCCTGATCATCGGGTACTTCATCATCCCCCTGCCGCTGTCCATCCTGGCCAAGTACCTAATCATCGCCCCGCTGGCTTTCGGCATCACCCTGGGGCTGTATGAATTTGGCATCCGGCGGGTAAATCTGGTGCGGCGGGTCTTTGGGCTCAAGCCGCGCAAACCGGTCTTGCCCGCTGCCGATGTGGTGGCTCAACCTGTGTCATGACCGTGCACGGGTGGGAGCCGATCACGGGAATCAGAAGTCACAAGCCGAGAATGCGAAAGGAAGGATCAGAATGAACGCCCAATCCGCGATACCACAGCGAAGATACGACCTGGACTGGCTGCGTGTCCTGGCCATATCGGCCGTCTTCATCTATCACTGCGCCCTGATATTCGCCCCGGATCCCTTCTCGATCAAGAACCCGACGACCTACCAATTTATCGATGACTTGGGCGAATTCGCCGGTCTTTGGGGCATGCCCCTGATCTTGCTTATCTCGGGCGCCAGCGCCTTCTATGCGCTGGGAAAAGTCGGTCCAGGAAAGTACATCAAAGGCATCGTCGCCCGCCTGCTCGTGCCGCTCATCGTCGGCACCTTCACCCACATCGCCTTCCAGGTTTACCTCGAGAGGCTTCACAAAGGTGAATTCGACGGCTCGTTCTTCGACTTCTACCCGCACTACTTCGAAGGCATGTATGGTTTTGGCGGCAACTTCGCCTGGATGGGCCTGCACCTGTGGTACCTGGAGGCGCTGTTCATCTTCTCGCTGCTCTGCCTCCCGCTCTTTCTATGGCTCAAGAAAAGCTCCAGTGGGCAGCGCACGCTGAAAGGCTTGGGCGATTTTCTGGCAAAACCGGGGGCCGCTTATCTGTTCGCCCTGCCGGCGATCGTCCTGATCAACGTGCTGGATCCGGATAGTTGGGGCACTGTCGTGTTCGGCGGCTGGAGCATGTTCATCTATCCGTGGTTCTTCGTCTCCGGCTTTGTCATCGTCTCCAATGAACGGCTGCAAGCGAGCATCGTGCGTTGGCGCTGGGTTTCGCTGGCGGCCGGCATCCTCTTGTGGCCGGCCGTCCTCGGCCTGTGGGCTGCCTTGGGCGAGCCCGGTTTCGGCACGTTTGAGCGGGGTTTTGCAATGGTCCCGTACTGCCTGAACGCCTGGTGCTTGCTCCTGGCGATCTTTGGGTTCGGGATGAAGCGCCTCAACGTCAATACACCGCTCTTGAAGTATGCCAACGAGGCCGTGCTGCCCTTCTACATCCTGCACCAGACGGTGGTTGTAACCGTGGGCTTTTTCGTGGTGGGGTGGGCCATCCCCGATGGGCTGAAGTTTTTCGTCATTCTCGCCGGCTCATTCGTGGTTAGCATGTGCCTGTACGAATTCCTGGTGCGGCGGAATAACCTCCTGCGCATCCTGTTCGGGATGAAACCGAAGCAAAGCGTCTCAACGGACGTCAGATCCGTCTTGGCCGGGCGAGGAGTATGAAGCATGAACAGGCGGCAATCGTCGACACGGTAATCCTTGTGGCCATGCTCGTTTTTGGCGATTCGATCGCTTGGGCTGCCACGCCCGGCATCCCCGAGTTCTATCTGGTGTGGAGTCTGGTCACCGTCAATGCCTTTTGCTGGACAGTCTTCCTGCTTTTCGTCGGCATGCGCTTCCTGGATTTCAGCGACAAGTGGCTGGAGTACGGCAAAGAAGCCGTATTGCCGTTCTTCGTGGTTCACCAGCCGGTAATCATCGCTATCGCGTTCTTCGTCGTGCAGTGGGATGCCGGCATCCCGGTCAAGTTGCCGGTAGTCGTCCTCGGTTCATTTGTGGTCTCCGTCGGGCTCTACGAACTGATCATCAGGCGGGTCGACCCGCTGCGGGTGGTCTTCGGAATGAAGTCTCGGCACCTCGATAGGCCACCGGTCGGTGCGGGCTAGCCGTATATCGTCTCAGTAGATCAGGGATTTGACTCGTAGTAGCGACTTTAGTCGCTTCTTTGCTGGGACGACTGACCCCACTCCGCTTTCCTTCGGCTGCCCCTTCGACTGCGCTCAGGGCAGGCGCTACGGGGGCAAGTGAGTCGTCACTACACAGTGCTCGCCAAACCGCGTCCTCGCGGTTGGCCGCCCGCGTCCCCGCGGGCGGTGAGCCACCTGACATGTTTTGCGTGCACACCGTGAGAGCCGTCTCTGGAGAAGGTGCGGGATCTGAGGTATGATTGGAGTGTGCAGTTTTGCCTCCAAGACCTCAAGAAACCTACCCAGGAGAATAATACCATGCCCGAACCGCAAACAGCACCCTATGGATCGTGGAAATCGCCGATCACCTCAGACCTGATCGTCGCCGAGACGATCTGGCCGGCACAGATCCAGCTCGCCGGCGACGATGTGTACTGGCTGGAGGTGCGCCCGGCGGAGGGCGGGCGCTACGTCATCGTGCGCCGCGCGCCGGATGGGCAGGCCGTCGACGTGACGCCGCCTCCCTTCAACGCCCGCACCCGCGTCCACGAATATGGCGGCCTGGCATATCTCGTCGTCGATGGCACAGTCTATTTTCCCAACTTCGTCGATCAGCGCTTCTACCGACAGCGGTCGGGCGCCGATCCGCAGCCGATCACGCCTACCTCGAATTTGCGTTACGCCGACGGCGTGATAGATCGCCGCAGGAATCGCATCATCTGTGTGCGAGAGGATCACACGGTTTCCGATCGCGAAGCAGTGAATACGATCGTCGCGATCCGCCTCGACGGCGACGAGGACGCCGGCACAGTGCTCGTCTCCGGCAACGACTTCTACTCGTCGCCGCGCCTCAGCCCCCTTGACGGCGGGTCGCGCTTGGCGTGGCTGACGTGGAACCACCCGAACATGCCCTGGGACGGCACCGAGCTGTGGGTCGCGGATGTGAGCGCCGATGGCGCCCTGGGCCGGGCGGAGCGTGTGGCAGGCGGGCCTGATGAATCCGTCGTCCAGCCGGAGTGGTCGCCGGATGGCGTATTGCATTTCGTCTCCGACCGTACCGGCTGGTGGAACCTCTATCGCTGGCGCGCGGGTCGCGCCGAGCCACTGTGCCCAATGGAAGCCGAGTTCGGACGACCGGCGTGGCTCTTCGGGGGGTCTACATATGCATTTGAGTCAGCGGAGCGCATCGTCTGCGCGTACATCGAGCGCGGCGTGTCACGGCTGGCCAGCCTCGACACGAGGACGCTCAAGCTCGAGTCGATCGAAACCTCGTACACTGACATCGCGCGAGTGCAAGCGCAGCCGGGACGTGTCTTGTTTATCGGCGGTTCGCCCACCGAACCGTTTTCGGTCGTACGGCTCGATCTCGTAACACGACAGCACGAAGTGCTGCGCCGGTCGGACAACGTCGCAGTCGATGCCGGTTATCTCTCCCAGCCACTGGCGATCGAATTCCCGACCGAGAACAGTCTCACCGCGCACGCTTTTTTCTATCCTCCGCACAACCGCGACGTCGTCGCTCCGCCGGGCGAGAAGCCGCCGCTGCTGGTCATGAGCCACGGCGGGCCGACGGCCGCCGTTTCGACGACGTTCAACCTGGGGATTCAGTATTGGACGAGCCGGGGCATCGCCGTGCTGGACGTCAACTATGGCGGCAGCACGGGCTACGGCCGCGTGTACCGCGAGCGGCTCAAGGGGCAGTGGGGCATCGTCGACGTCGACGACTGCGTGAACGCGGCGCGCTATCTCGTCGCGCGCGGCGACGTGGACGGAAACCGCGTCGCCATTCGCGGCGGCAGCGCAGGCGGCTACACGACGCTGGCCGCGCTCACTTTCCGCGATTTCTTCAAGGCCGGCGCGAGCCATTTCGGCGTGAGCGATCTCGAGACGCTGGCGAAGGACACCCACAAATTCGAGTCGCGCTACCTGGATGGCCTGGTCGGCCCGTATCCCGAGCGGCGCGACCTGTACGTCGAGCGCTCGCCGATCCACTTCACGCATCGCCTGTCGTGCGCGCTGATCCTCTTTCAAGGGCTGGAAGACGCCGTCGTCCCACCGGATCAGTCCGAGAAGATGTTCGAGGCGGTGCGGGCGAAGGAGCTGCCGGTGGCGTACCTGCCTTTCGAGGGCGAGCAGCACGGCTTCCGCCGCGCCGAAAACATCAAACGCACTCTCGACGCCGAGCTATACTTCTATTCGAAAGTGTTTGGCTTCGAGCTGGCTGACCCGGTCGAGCCGGTGCATATCGAGAATCTGTGAAGACCTGGCAGGTTTTCACACACCGATCGGGCTGAGCCTGCCGGCGCAAGAAAACCTGCCAGGTCTAGAACGAGGCCATTCTTGAGTCGACGGCTAGCATGTCTGAGAGGAACGCATGGCGGATCCAACGGCTCACAACAAACCGGCGGTCATTCGCACGCCCGACCAGCGCCTGCGCGTGTTCGTCAGTTCGACGCTGCAGGAACTGGCTGACGAACGCAATGCCGCGCGTGAGGCGATCGCGCGTTTGCGCCTCGCCCCGGTGATGTTTGAACTGGGCGCGCGCCCGCATCCGCCGCGCGAGTTGTATCGTGCCTATCTCAATCAAAGTCATATCTTCATCGGCGTCTACTGGCAGCGCTACGGCTGGATCGCGCCGGGCGAAACGATCTCCGGTCTGGAAGATGAGTATCGACTGTCCGGCGCAAAGCCGAAGTTGATCTATATCAAGAAGCTCCCTGAGCCTGTCGAAGGGTCGCCCGCGCCCGATCGTGAACCGCGCTTGAAGGAACTGCTCGATCGGATCCGCAACGACGATACGGCTTCTTACAAGCCATTCGCTTCGGCCCATGAGCTGCGCGAATTGATCGAGAACGATCTGGCGTTGCTGTTGACCGAGCGTTTCGAGACGTCTCAATCGAATGTGGCTGAACCCGCGCCTGCGCCCCCGCGCAGCAATCTGCCCGCGCCGCCGACCCGCTTCATCGGCCGCGAGTCCGAGATGGCAGAGGTCAAACGGCTTTTAAGCAGCTCGCGGCTGCTGACGCTCACGAGCGCAGGCGGCACGGGCAAGACGCGTCTCTCGCTCGAGGTGGCCGCCGATGTGCTGGATTCATTTGCCGACGGCGTGTGGCTCGTCGAACTCGCGCCGTTGTCCGACCCCACGTTGATTCCGCAGAGCGTCGCCACCACGCTCGGCGTGCGTGAAGTGCCAGGTCGCCCTCTGATGGTCGCGCTCACCGATTACCTGCGAGCCAAGCATCTACTCCTGATTCTGGACAACTGTGAGCACTTAATTGACGCGTGCGCACAGCTCGCCGATCACCTGCTGCGCGCCTGCTCTCACCTGACAATCCTCGCCAGCAGCCGTGAGGCGCTCGGAATTGCGGGCGAGATTGCGTTTCGCGTGCCATCGCTGGCTGTGCCGCCAGATGTCCGAAGCGCGACGCGTGACCTCGAAGGCTTAACCCAATACGAATCCGCGCAGCTCTTCATCGAGCGCGCAGTGGCCGTGCAGCCGCATCTTGCAGTGACGCCACGAAACGCGCCGGCCATCGCCCAAATCTGCCAGCGGCTCGACGGCATTCCGCTCGCCCTCGAACTCGCCGCCGCGCGTGTCAAGGTTCTGAGCGTCGAGCAAATTGCCGCGCGGCTCAACGATCGCTTTCGCTTGCTGACCGGCGGCAGCCGCGCGGCATTGCCTCGCCAACAGACGCTGCGTGCATCGATCGATTGGAGTTACAGCCTGCTGCCGGAGACAGAGCAAACGCTGTTCCGGCGGCTGGCTGTCTTTGTGGGTGGCTGGACCTTGGAGGCCGCCGAATCAGTATGCAGTGAACCGAAACCACTAACACCGGATCACTCTCCACTGTTCACTGAAGATGTGCTCGACCTGCTCACCCATCTGGTGGACAAATCGCTGGTGATCAAAGACGAGCGGGCTGGCGAAGTGCGCTTTCGTCGATTGGAGACGATTCGCCAATACGCGCGCGACGAGTTGTTGGAGTCCGGCGAAGCAGCGCGAGCGCGCGATCGCCATCTGGAATTCTTCTTCAAGTTTGCGCAAGAGGCCGAGCGGGATTCGGGCGGCGCACAAACCTTGACCTGGTTCAGTCGGCTCGAGACCGAGCACGACAACCTGCGCGCGGCGCTGGAGTGGGCGCTTGAGAGCAACCCGGACACGGCGCTAGAGTTAGCCACGTGTTTATCCAGATTCTGGGGCAGACGCGGCTATGCGGCCGAAGGTCTCAAGTGGCTTGGCGAAGCATTGGCGCGCGTCGAAGCATTGCCGCCGCCGGATAGCGTGGCGGCACATCGACGTCTGGTCGCGCGAGCGAAGGCGCTCGTATCCTGTGGAGTCATGGCGTTTTATCTGGGAGACCCGATGCTTGGTCGTGCGAGAGTCGAAGAGGGTGTAACTTTGTCGCGGCAGACCGGAGATGAATGGCTCATTGCGATCGCGCTGCAGCGTCTGGCGGAGGCAGAACTATTCACAGGCGAGCCTCAAGATGCAAAAGCCGCCATTGAGGAAAGTGTGGCTCTCTTTCGTAAAATGGGCGATCGTAAAGGTCTCGCGTTCGCTCTCTATCTGCTCGCGCGCATAGCACATATGCGCGGCGATCGTGAGGCGTCCCGCGCTTCTTTGGAGGAGAGCACACACCTATCGCGCGAGTCAGACCTGCCTTGGGAATCGGCGATGTCACTGTTCGGATTGGGACTGACGGCACGCTCTCTAGGCGACTATGCCGAGGCGCGTGCGCGGTTTCGCGAGTGCCTGGCATTGTTCCGTGAGGTGGGCGACAAACACTTCACTAATGTCTTGCGGAGTGAGCTGGCAGAGACCGAGCGGCTTGAGGGCAACACTGAAGAAGCAGTGCCGCTCTACAAAGAAACCATCCTGACCTGGCGCGACTTTGGTCATCGCGGCGGGATCGCGCGGTGTCTGGAGGTCTTCGCGTTTATCGCGAGTGCACAATCCCAGAAGCAATCGCCGGTTGAAGCGACTGCGTACATGAAGCGGGCCGCGCGCTTGCTGGGCGCGGCGGAAGCGCTGCGCAAAATAAGCCAGTCTGCTATGCCGTCTGAAGAGTTCGTCGAATACGATCGCGAGTTGTCTGCGTTGGAGGCCCGGCTTGATCGTGCGACTTTCGACGCGGCCTGGGCGGAAGGCCGCGCAATGTCGATGGAGCCGGCCATCGCTTACGCGCTAGAGCTGAAAGGCGAATGACAAATGCCATGTTGGCATTATGCCTTCATCTACCACGCCGCGACACGCTGATTGACTGCAACTTGGCGACACAGTATAATGCCGTCAAATTGAAACAGACCTGTCCGAGGTACCAAATGACAGCAACAATTCTCAAGCGTCAGTTTATCACGGATGCAGCAGGCAATCCGGTCGGTGTGATTTTGCCATTGGAGGAATTTGCGCTGGTGGAGAAGATTCTTGAACAGCGCTTTCCGACTTCTGGTGAGGCCGACAAACTCGAACGAATGAAACAGGCGGCCCACGATCCTCTCTTTCTGGAATACCTGCATGAGACTATGTCGGCCTTTACCGAGGTAGATGACGAGTGGTGGGAGCGAATCCGGTGAGGTATCAATGGCATGTTTTCCTCGCCATCCAGTTTCAACTGGAGATATGAACTCAATGGAGATTCTCCCGTTGTCGGCTAGTTAGTTTCTGGTGCAAAACGCGCCGAGTGACAGAATCCCTGTCCCTGCACTTTCCATTCGGCTGAACCTTAACAACTCGCTTAGCTTCTGGCGGCCACCGTGCGGCCGATGACGGCCAGATTGCCGGC